>Ga0302314_10001379_pt1 | contig 45496 bp, 41 predicted proteins | sample III_Palsa_N2_3_FD_200533 | JGI IMG/M metagenome (GOLD analysis project Ga0302314, IMG submission 200533) | Peat permafrost microbial communities from Stordalen Mire near Abisko, Sweden - III_Palsa_N2_3 | ecosystem: Environmental > Terrestrial > Soil > Palsa > Peat permafrost | place: Sweden...
CTGCTCGGACCTGCAAGGGGCGCGGCCGGTCCGCATCAGCTCCCAGTGCGTGTACCCGAACAGCTACTACGTGCGGGGCGTCGGCTACTATCATGCGCCATTCTACGTCTTTTACCCTTACCCCTACAATTACTACGACGCCAGCCGGCGGCGCTACTTCGCCGGCGGGATGTGGCTGATCCACCCCTTCGAGAGCGAGATCAACCTTTCGTCGCCGACTGACTTGACGGCGGCCCGGGCCGAGGTCGCCCGCACCGACGTCGTCCGGGGCGGGTTTGGGGGATTCGCCAGCGGCCACTCCATTTGGTCCTGATGAAGCGGCAGCCCTGCACTCCCCGGCCCGATTGGCGGCAAAAGGTCGAGTCCGTGGGCCTCACCTACCACTCGCATGAGCACGGCCCGTATTGGGACGAGTCGGCCTGCTACGAGTTCTCGGCCAAGGAGATCGGCACCCTCGAGACGGCCGCCCGGTCCCTCCATTACCTGTGCATCGACGCCGCCGAAGCCGTGATCCGCCAAGGTTGGTGGGAACGGCTCGCAATCCCGGCCGCCGCCATTCCCGCCATCCGCGCCTCCTGGGAGCGCGACGACTTCAGCCTCTACGGGCGCTTTGACCTGGCCTTCGACGGCGACGGGCCGCCGAAGCTCCTCGAGTACAATGCCGACACCCCGACCGCGCTGGTCGAGGCGGCAGTGGCCCAATGGTTCTGGCTGCAGGACACCCATCCCCGCGCGGACCAATTCAATTCGATCCACGAACGCCTCATCGCGGCGTGGCAGCGATGGGGAGGCCGCCGCCTTCACTTCAGCAGCATCCGGGACCACGCCGAGGACGAGCAAACCCTGACCTACCTGCGGGACACCTGCATGCAGGCCGGGATCGAGACCGAGGCCATCGCCATCAGCGAGCTCGGCTGGGACGCGGACCGCCAGTGCTTCGTCGACCTCGACCGCCGCCGGATCGACAATTGCTTCAAGCTTTATCCCTGGGAATGGCTGTGGCGGGAACGGTTCTCGGTTTACCTGCCGCAGGAGCCGCTCCGCTTCCTGGAGCCCGCGTGGAAGATGCTGCTCAGCAACAAGGGACTCCTTCCCATCCTCTGGGAGCTGTTCCCCGAACACCCGAACCTGCTGCCGGCCTATGACACCGCGGATCTCCTCCCGGCGGGCTACGTGGCCAAGCCGAAACTCAGCCGCGAGGGCGCGAACATTACCTGGGTGGAGGGAGGCACCGTGATCGCGGATACCCCCGGACTATACGGCGCGGAGGGCCGGATTTACCAGGCCCCGGCCACGCTGCCCTCCTTCGACGGCAACCATCCCGTCTGCGGGGTGTGGATCGTCGACCATGAGCCCGCGGGCCTCGGCGTGCGCGAGGACTCCAGCCGCATCACGAGCAACCTCAGCCGCTTTGTTCCGCATTTCTTCCCAAGCGATGATCCCGCGCCAGTTCAATAACCCCACGGCCCTCCGCGTCGGCAGTGCGGGCTTTTTCGAGGGCCAGAACGCCACCGTGCGGGGTCATTCCGTGCTGCGGTCGAAGGATGGCGGTCGCTGGGATGAGTACCACGTGGAGCTCGCCGACCAGAGCGCCCTCACGCTGGTCTATGAAAGCGGACTCTGGAAGCGGTTTGCCCTGTTTGAGCCCAAATCCAGCTTGAGCGCCCACGATGCCGGGGAGGTTTCGGTGGGAGAGGAAATCACGGTGGGAGGACTCTCCGCCAAGGTCACGTACGTCGGGGTTTCCCGGGTCGTTTCCATTCAGGGCAGCGCTCCCGAAGGCTATCGGGTCGGGAGCGAGGCCGATTACTTCAATGCGGCCGCCGGCAGCGACATGGTGGTCGTGAGCTGGTCGGGCGAAGAGGTCGAATACTACCGCGGCCGGCTGATACCGCGGGGGGACGTCGAGCATGCGTTCGGCCTCCCGGAGCCATCATTGCTTTCCCGCTTCTGGGCCGGAAGCGGCGGCTTCGACAGTTGGTTCGACTCTGGCACCCGGCTGGCCTGCTCGGTACTCGGCTTCTGCTTCTTCGTAACCGTCCTCGCGATCAGGGAAAGCGTGCCGACCAGTCCCACCGCGGAGCCACCGGCGCCGGTGGGCGCCCCCGTCGCCCGGCTCCCCTTGCGCGCGCAGGGACGATTGCTGGGCCGCCTTTACGCCGTTGCCGGCCATCGGCTGGTCGACATCGCCGACCCGGCGGGCCGGTTCGGTCGGCACGAGTACGAGCTCACCGACGACCAAGGCGGCTACGCCCTCCTCATCCAAGCGCTGGCCCGTGACCCGCACCAGTGGACGTTGTTCGAGACGCGCGCCGGGCCCAGCCCGATCCGGCCGGTGGAGGCGGCCGCCTACGCCTCCGGATCCCGGGTCAACCTGGGTGGCACCGATTGCATCGTCCGCGAGCTTTTCATCAGCCGGACTCACGGCCTGGACGGCGACGTCCCGGCCGGCGAGAGCGTCGGCGCCCTGCGCCACGGATTCGTCGCCGAGACCAAGGGCGGCTTCGCGCTAGCCCAGTGGTCGGCCACGGAGATCGAGATCTTCCAGGGCGAAAGCGTGCCGGAGGCGCAGGTCCTGGAGGCGTTCGGGCCCCTGCGGTCCCCTTAGGCGTCGGCGCGGGCGCGGGCGTCGGCCTCGATCAGCCCCTTCAAGCGGCCGAGCTCCGCCCGCACCGCCGCCTTGACCGCCGGGAGCGCTGAGGCCTCCGTCACCCGGTCCGAGGCGAAGAGGTAGAACTTCATCTTGGGCTCCGTGCCGCTGCCCCGGGCCGCGAAGCGGTAGCCGTTCGCGAGCCTGACGACGTAGAGGTCCTGTTTCGGGATGGCTTCGCCGTCGGCGTCGAAGACCTCCTCGCGGCCGAAGTCCTGAAAGCCCGTGACCGCGACCTCCCCGAAGGCCCGGGGCTTCGCCGACCGGTAGGTGTCGAGGATGCGCTTGATCTTGGCGCTCCCGCTCGCCCCCTCGTAGTAGAGGTTGATCGTGTCCTCGAGGTAGAAGCCGTACTTCAGGTAGAGCGTGTCGAGGTACTCGGGGAGGGTCAGCCCCTGCCCCGCCACCCACGCGCAGAGCTCGGCGAACATGAGGCAGGCGGAGTTGCCGTCCTTGTCCCGCACATAGTCGTTGGGCAGGTAGCCGTAGCTCTCCTCCGTCCCGAAGACGAAGAACGTGCTGTGCCGGAGGAGCAGCGCCGCCCGCTCCGCGAACGGCGTGCGGTCATAGTCCCAGCCGAGGCCCATCACCGCCTTCAGCTTTTCCTCGTAGCCGCCGATCTTGGCCGCGATCCATTTGAAGCCGGTCAGGGTCTCGATCACCTTGACCCCGTGCCCGCGCCCGATCGCGTCCTGGAGCTGGGTGGTCACGAAGGTCTTAATGATGCAGGCCTGGGGCGATCCCTCGGCCGGAATCCAGCCGAGCTCCTTGTACTTGCGCAGCCGGTACTCGGCGAGGAGCGCGCCGATCTGGTTGCCGGTCAGCAGCTCCATCGCCCCGGCGCGACCGCGGACCGCAACGCCCATCCGGTCGCAGTCGGGGTCGGTCGCCATCACGACGCCGATGCCGCGCTCGTCGGCCGTCGCGACCGCCCGCGCCAGCGCCTCGGCATTCTCGGGGTTCGGGGACTTGACGGTCGGGAAGCGCGGGTCGAAGGCGAGCTGGTCCGCCACCGTCGTCACGTCGCACCCGGCGTGTTGGAGGAGTGGCACGGCCTGGATCGCGCCGGTCCCGTGGATGTTGGTGAAGACGACCCGGAGCTTCGCCTGGGCGAGCATTGCGCGGTCGACGACCGCCGTGGCGGCGACGTTCAGATAGGCGTTGTCGAGGTCGGCCGCGAGCGTCGCGACCTGCACCAAGTCCTTCTCCAGATAGGCCGAGACGGCCGCCAGCGGCACGGCGTTCACCTTGGCGACAATGCCCTGGTCGTGCGGTGGCACCACCTGGGCGCCATCGAGGAAATAGGCCTTGAAGCCGTTGTCGCTCGGCGGGTTGTGGCTCGCGGTGATGACGGCGCCAGCGTGGGCCTTCAGGTACCGGACGGTGAAGCTGAGCTGCGGGGTCGGCCGCGGGCCGTCGAAGATCCAGGCCTTCCCGCCGAGGCGCGCCCAGATGGAGACCGCCAGCTCGCAGAAGTGCCGGGAATAGAAGCGGACATCGTGGGCGATCACGAGGCGCGGCGCCCCGGTCTCCCCCCGGCTCGCCAGATAGCCCCTGGTGTACTCGAAGAGCCCGATCACCGCGCGGGCGAGCGTGAAGTCGTTCAGCATGTTGCTGCCGACGGCCGCGTGCTCGTGGACCAGGTCGGGGCCGAGCGTCCCCTTCTCGGCCACGGTCGAGATCGCCCCTATGGTGCGACCGCGGATACCGCCCGTGCCGAATTCCAGCTCCCGGTAGAAGCGGTCGTTGAGCTCCCCCCACGCCTGGCGCTCGACCAGCTCGGCGATGCTCGCTGAGGCCCAGGCCGGGAGCCCGGCTCCCAGATAGGCGTTGATGTTCGCGGCGGCGGACGGCATCAGCGAGCCGGCAGCCACCGCCGACGGTAAGGCGGCAAAGGAAGTCATGAGGAAGGACGGCCTAGAGACAGAGCCCCTCGGCGACGGCCGGTGGGGGGGAAAGGCGGGACCAGCTTTCCGCAAACGAACCCTCGTCGTACCCAAACAGAGGCGAAACCTCGAGGCCGAAAGGCGGCAGTCCCGAGGCATCGGCGGGAACGGCGGCGCCCGCGGCCCGCAGCCACCGGACAAACTGGCGCAACTGGTCGGCGCGGCACGTGGCCGGCGAATCCACCCCCTCGGCGTTCTTTACCGGCGAGAAGTCATCGGCCCGCGCGGTTTCGATGACGACCGGGTTGCGGGCGGACGGCAGCGCGTCGAAGACAAAGAGCTCGAACTTGACGCCGTTGGCCTGGGCGGGCCTCACCTCGTTGCCGGCCGCGTCCACTGTCGCAATCTTCTTGTCGGCGCGGTGGAACGGCAGCCCCCCGGCGCCGCGGGCCATCCGGCGGATGAATTCTCGGTCGATCACGTGGATGGCGATGCTCCCCGCCGAGTAACGGAGCCCGCCAGTGGCGGGGTCGACCTCCTTCTGGAGGGACATCGGCAGGTCCGAGTACTCGATCACGACCATCCGGCCGTTCCGCGTGCAGAAGTGGCCGAGCTTCTCCTCGGCGTAGGCCTTCGGGACCATCTTGCTCGACATCTCCGAGCCGCGGGTCAGATGCCAGCCGATGAAGGCCGGGTCGATGCAGCGCACCAGGGGGTTGTCCACCTGGAAGTAGCTGAGGGTGTCGATGCCCTCGGTGGCCATGAGGTCGAGCGAGCCGCTGCGGTCCAGCGCCCGGAGGGAGCCGCCGTGGCCGTCGGGCGACATCGCCAGCGAGCCCGGCGACTCCAGCAAAATCTTGCCCGCGAAGTCGACCGCCGGCATGCGCCCTTGGCGGAAGAGGTGCACGCGGCCCGGGTCGAGCCCGAAATGCCCCTTCTCGCGGAAGAAGTCTTCGGTCGCCGTATGGTTTTGATGGCTGGTCATGATGAACCAGTGGAGCGGCTTCCCGTAGCGCCGGCCGGCCGCGAGAATTTTCTCGGCAAAGACCTGGAAGAGCGGCAAGTGCCGGACGGGAGTCACCGGGAACGTGCCCTTGGGGCCGTCGTAGCCGAGCCGAGTCCCCTGGCCGCCGGCCACGGTGAAGGCGGCCACCCGGCCGGCGCGCAGCGCCGTCTCGCCGGCGGCCTTCGCCGCCTCCCAGGCTCCGGCGTCGCCGCCGTGGGCGGGCAGCCGCTCGAAAGGCGCCGGGGCGAGGCCCTCCAGATCCACGGCCGCGGCGCCGCCGGCCCGCACCAGGGACCGGTTCAGCCGGTCGACTTCGGCGAGGTCCACTTCGGCCGCCTCCTCGAGGAGGCTCATGCGCTCCGTCGGCGAAAGCCGGTCATAGAACGCGAACACCTGGCCTTGGCCGGCGGTGCGAAACTTCTCGATCAGGGCATTGGGCTCGGTGGTCATGGTCGGTGTCTCAGTCTTCAAAGCGGAAGATAAACTCGTCGGGCTTGGCGTAGCCCAGCTTCTTGCGGATCACCCGGTCCACGAAGGCCGGATCCGTCCGCAGGCGCTCGAGGACCCGCTGCTGGTCGGCCAGCCGCTGCTGCGCCTCGGCCAACCGGCGCTTGTTCTGGTCCTCCACCTGCTCGATGCGGTTGTACTCCGCCCGGGCGTCGAGGAAGAGGTAGCCACCGGTCACCCCGATGCCCGCGATCAGCAGGACGTAAAGGGAGAGTAAAATCTTGCGCAAATTCACGGCTCTTTGACGGGGATAAGCAGCGGCCGTTCCACTCGGGGCAACTCTTTTCCCCCGTTGGTCCCACGCGGAGGTTTAGGCGTGCGTTTTTAGGCTGCCGCGGGCTTACTTGGGCCTGAAACATGTATCAGAGCTACTACGGATTCAAGGAGATGCCGTTCAACATCACCCCGGATCCGAAATTCCTCTACCTGAGTCCGACGCACATGGAGGCGCTCCAGCACCTGAAGTTCGGCGTGACCGAACGCAAGGGCTTCATCGTTCTGGTCGGCGAGGTCGGCTGCGGCAAGACAACGCTCTGCCGGAGGTTCCTCAATGAGCTCGATCCCGCCCGCTTTGACACCGCGCTGATCCTCAATCCCCGGGTCACCGAGACCCAGATGCTGAAAGCGATCCTGACCGAGCTCGGCGAGGCCAAGCTGGGCCGGAGCCAGAATGACCTGGTGGCGCAGATGAACCAGGTCCTGTTGGACCGCATCAACCGGGGCCGCGACATCGTTCTGATCATCGACGAGGCGCAGAACCTGTCCTTCGAGGTCCTCGAACAGATCCGTCTGCTGTCCAACCTGGAGACTGACAAGCAGAAGCTGCTTCAGATCGTGCTCATGGGCCAGCCTGAGCTGAAGGACGTGCTCGCCCGGGATGAGTTGCGGCAGCTGCGCCAGCGCATCCTGGTCCACTACGAGCTTCATCCCCTTTCGCTGACGGACATGAGCCACTACATCCAGCATCGCCTGACGCTCGCCGGCGGGACCGGCCGACCCGCCTTCACCACGTGGGCGCTCCGGGCGATTCACCGGGCGAGCCGCGGCATCCCCCGCATCGTCAACAATCTCTGCGACAAGGCCATGCTCTCGGCATTCATCCGTGATTCCGACGAGGTCAACTTCTGGGACGCGCGGCGCGCGGTCCGGGACATGGAAAACCTGACGGAATAAGACCATCCCCCATGAGCCTAATCAACGACGCCCTCAAGAAGGCAGCCCGGCAACGGGCCCAGGAGTCGAACGCGGTGCCCCCCATGCCCGGCAGCGCCGGCTACGTGCAGAGCGCCGGGCAGGGCGGCCCGATGAGCACGCAAACCATGGTGCTGATTGGCGGCGCCGCCCTGGTCCTCATCGTCGTCTCCGCCGTCGTCACCGGCATGCTCATCGCCGGCAAGTTCGACTCGAAGCGCCCTGCGCCGGTCGCGGCCGCGGAGGTCCGCCCGGCGGCCCCGGCCACCGCACCGGCGCCCGCCATCGCCATCTCCGTGCCCAAGGCCGTTCCGGCCGCGGTCGTCGTCGCGTCGCCGCCTGTAGTCACGCCGGCCCCGGTCGCCGCCGCCGAGCCCACCCCGGCCCCGGTGGCGCCTGCGCCCGCACCCAAACCCGTCGCGGCCGCTGCCTTGGCGCCGGCCACGGCCGTCCCGAACACCCAGGCCCAGAACGATGCGATCCAGACGATGATCGACAAGTTCCACGTTTCGGGGGTTCGGGCGTCGGGGACCGACAGCAAGGCCCTGATCGATGGCCACGTCTACAAGGTGAATGACTTCCTCGACCGCAGCCTCGGCCTCAAGCTCACCGAAGTCGCCCAGGACCACCTGACCTTCACCACCCGCGAGGGCACGACCTTCACCAAGACCTTCTGAGTGGCCCTCAGAAGGCGGTGGCGGGGGGCCTGATCACCTGCCACAGGGTCCGGGCGGTGATCTGGAAATCCATCCAGGCCGACCAGTGGGAGATGTAATAGACGTCCCAGTAGACCCGCCGGCGCACCATTTCTTCCTCCAGCACCGCGCCGCGGAAACCCAGGCTCTGGGACAGGCCGGTGATGCCCGGCTTCACCAGGTTGCGGGTGCGGTAGCCCTCGGTCTGCTGGCGAAACTCCTCGTCGAGGAGCGGCATGTAGGGACGGGGACCCACCACGCTCATCTCGCCGACCAGGACGTTCCAGAACTGGGGGAACTCGTCGAGGCTCCGGCGCCGGATAAACCGGCCAAAGGGGAAGATCCGCTCGTCCTCGGTCGCCGCTTGGCGCGCCTCGGCGGCGGCGTCGGATCCCGCCATCCGCATCGACCGGAACTTGAGCATGAGGAAGACGCGGCCCTGCTTGCCCCGGCGTTCCCGGGCGTGGAAGAGCGGGCCCGGGGCCTGCAGGCGCTGCATCAGGGCCACCCACAGGCAGAGCGGCGGGAGCGCCAGAACTACCATTGGCACGGCGAGCGCCAGATCGAAGCCGCGCTTGAAGATGCGGTTCAGGGGATCCTCGAGCGGCTCTTCCTGGAGGGTGTAGAAGTGCCGGCCCTCCTCGGTCACGGGCACGAGGGGCTGCGAGTAGCGCTCCTCAATGTTGCTTTGGATCAGGAGTCGACAGCCCCGGTCCCGGCAGGCGTCGATGACCCCAGCCGCCTCGGCGTCGCTCGCCGGCAAGTCGAGCATGATAACCTGTCCGACCAGCCGCTCCTCGAGGACCTTGCGGAGGTCGGACACCGTCCCGAGCCAGGGCACGATCGGGTCGCCGCCGCCGGCCGGCTCCGGCTCGGGCGAAAGCAAGCCGACCGGGTGGATGCCAAGAGGCTCCTTGTTGGCGATCCAGTCCCGGACCTGAGCCGACATGCCCGGCTTGCCGATGAAGATGGTGGGAAGCCGGTGGCCCTTCTGAAACACGAACCGCGCCAGGCGCCCCGGGAGCCAGGCGTTGCCGAGGGCCAGCGCGGCCCAGCACCAGACCAGCAGGGAGCCGAGGAAGAGCCGGCTGACGCCATGGTCCTGGGTGGCGAACATGAGGGTGAAGGCCAGCATCGCCATCATGCCGACCTGACGGAAAGCCAGGCGGGCGGAGCGGCCGAAGTCGGGCAGGTGGAAGCGGGCCGCCAGGTCCCGCGAGACGTGGCGGGCCGAAAGGGCCATGCCGCCGATCACGCAGAGGAAATACGGCAGCAGGTTCTCGTGGGGATTCATGTGCACGTAGGGCACATGGTAGCTGAAATTCAGGCCAGCCCAGGCCCAGAAGAGGATGCCCACCAGGAGGGTCATCAGCGCGGTGTGGATGTTGGCCAGCCCGCGGGCCCGGGCGTCGATCATCGGCGCCCCCGCTTCCGGGCAAGCCAAGCATTGAGCTTGGCCGGCGGCAGCGTGTTCACCACCTGCTCGCGGGTGAGCCAGCCCTTGCGCGCCGCATTGATCCCGGCGCGCACGAAGCCGAGGCTCGCCGTCTCGTGGGCGTCCGGGTTGATGGAGCACTCGAGGCCGCGCTCGGCGGCGAGACGCCAATGCCGCCAGTCGAGGTCGAGGCGGTAGGGGCTCGCGTTCAGCTCGATCGCGACGCCGTTCGCAATCGCCGCGTCGATCACCTTGGCGGTGTCGACCCGGTAGGCCTCGCGCTCGAGCAGGATCCGGCCCGAGAGGTGGCCCAGCATGGTGACGCGGGGATGCTCGAGGGCGCGGATGATCCGGGCGGTCATGGCGCCCTCCTCCTGGGTGAAGACGCTGTGGACCGAGGCAACGACATAGTCGAGCTGGGCCAGCACGTCGTCGGCAAAGTCGAGGCTCCCGTCGGGCAGGATGTCGCACTCGGTGCCGGCGTAGACGCGGGTGTTGAACCGCTTGGACTGGTTGAGGGCCCGAATCTCGGCCACCTGGCGCAGCAGCCGGTCCTCCTCAAGGCCCCGGGCCTGTCGGCTCGACTTGGAATGGTCGGCGATGCCCAGATAGTCCCAGCACAGCGCCGCCGCGGCGGCGGCCATTTCGCCTAGGGTGTTGCGCCCGTCCGACTCCGTCGTGTGGTTGTGGAAGGCCCCCCGCAGGTCGCCAAGTTCGATCAGACGCGGGATCGCGTTTTCTTCCGCGGCGGCGATCTCCCCCAGGCCCTCCCGCAGCTCGGGCGGGATAAAGGCGAGCCCAAGCGCCGCAAAGATTCCCGCCTCATCCGCCGCCGCGATGCCCTCGTGCCGGGCCGCCTTGTCGCGCGCAGTCCCCTCTCCCGCTGCCGCAACCAACCCCCACTCGCTCAAGCTCAGGCCCCGCTCGAGGGCGCGCTGGCGCATCTGGACATTGTGGTCCTTCGAGCCGGTGAAATGGTGGAGCGCGAACGCGAACTGCTCCGCCGGGACGATCCGCAGGTCCGCCTGCATGCCACCCTCCAGCCGCACGCTCGATTTCGTCTCGCCCTTGGCGGTGACCTCGCGCACTCCGGCCTGGGACGTGAACCAGTCCATGACCGGCTGGGCCTCGGCGGCCGCGACGATGAAATCCAGGTCGCCGACGGTCTCCAGGCCGCGCCGGAGGCTCCCGGCCGACTCAGCGCGCTGGACCTGGGTCAGTCCGCGCAGGCTGGCGAGGATCGGCGCCGCCGCAAGGTCGGCCTTCCACCAGAGGTGCCGCCGGGAGTAGGCTTCCCGGTTGCGGATGCCGGCCAGGATCTTTTCCTGGGTCTTTTCCCCAAAGCCCGCCAGCCCCGCTACCTTGCCCTCGCGGCATGCCTGCTCGAGCGCGCCGACGTCGGTCACTCCCAGCTCGCGCTTCAGGGCGGCGATCTTCTTGGGCCCGAGACCAGGGATCCGCAGCAGGTCCACGAGTCCCGGCTCGATCGACTCCTTCAGCCGGTCGAGGAACTCCAGGCGGCCGGTGGCGTGGAGCTCGCCAATCTTGGCCGCGAGGGCCTCCCCGATCCCCTTCACGCTCCGGAGCTTCCCGTCGGCCACCAACGCCTCGAATTCGGGCCTTTCCAGCGCCTCGATCGCCCGCGCTCCCGCGGAGTAGGCCCGGACCTTGAACGGATTCTCGCCCTTGAGCTCCATCAAGGTGCCGATCTCGGCCAGAACCTCGGCGATCTCATTCTTCGTCATCAGGCCATCACAGCTGGCTGCCACCGCGAATTCAACGCCGGAAGACGGCGCGCAATGCGGGTTGCATGGGGCCGGCTTCGGCGGTTCGCTACGGGGCGCTCATGCCCTTCGTCTACGCCCGCACGGTCCATTTCTCCGACACTGACGCCGCCGGGGTCATGTTCTTTGCCAACTACCTGGCGGTCTGCCATGAGGCCTATGAGGAGGCGCTGGGCGCAGCCGGCATCAACCTGAAGAACTTTTTCTCCGACCACGGTGTCGTGGTGCCGATCGCGAAGAGCGAGGCCGAGTACCTCCGCCCCCTGGCCTGTGGGGACAAGCTCGCGGTCGACCTGACGGTGCAGTCCCTTTCGGCCAATTCCTTTGCGCTCCACTACGAGCTCACCCGCCTCGGCCCGCCCGCCAAGTGCGCAGCCCGGGTGCGCACGGAGCACATCTGCATCGACTCCGCCACCCGCGCGCGCAAGGTGCTGCCCGGCCCGCTGGCGACCTGGGTCACATCGGGATAAGTCCGGCCCGGCGCGCCAATTCGCCGCGCCGCACCTTGCCGTGGGCGTCGCGTGGCCACGGCTCGACGGCCACATAGCGCTTCGGCCGCTTGAACCCGGCGAGTCCTGTGAGCGCCCGCTCTACGGCGGCGAGCCGCGGGCTGCGCCCGGCCGGATGACAGGCCACCAGCAGCTCACCCCACTCCGGATCGGGCACGCCGAGGACGACGACGTCGTCAAACTCGCCGCTCTGGCGCAGGGCCTCCTCCACCTCCGCTGGCCACACCTTCTCGCCGCCCGTGATGACGACATCGTCGACCCGGCCCTCGATCACGAGGCTGCCGTCCGCGCCGAACCGGCCCCGGTCGCCGCTGAGCCAGGAGCGGGAATCGTCGCGCGCCGGGTAGTAGCCGCGAAAGACTGACTCCCCGCGCACCCACACGAGGCCATCTGTCAGCTCGATCCGGGTATGCGGCAGCGCCCGGCCGCACCCTCGCATCCCCAAGCGGAACTGCTCCGGCGTCAGCGCCGCCGCCATGGCGGCCGTCTCCGTCGAACCGTAGCTGGGGGCGAGGGGGAGCCCGAGCTCCGCGGCGGCCTCGAGGAGTCCCGCCCACGAAGGCCCGCCACCGACGAGGATCACCGCGAACGAGCGCAGCCACTCGGCCGCGGCGGCCGAGCCCAGGAGCCGCTGGAGCTGGGTGGGAACGAGGGAAAGGCAGCACCCCGCGGGCAGTCCCGCCGGGAATTTGCCTTGCTCCACATCCTTCCAGTCTGCCGTCACGAAGGCGCCGCCGGTGAGCAGGCAGCGCATCCACGCCATGAACCCGCTCACGTGGTGCAGCGGCAGCACGCTGAGGGCGTTCACCCGCTCCATTCCAAAGTGGCTCTGGAAACCGGCGACCGCGGCCGCGATCGTCCGGCCGTCGTGGCGGGCAAACTTCCCTCCGCCGCCGGACCCGCCGGTTGGGATCATGAGCCAGCCCTCGTCCGCCGCGTGGGCGTCGGGCACGAAGCCCTCGAGGCGGGACCGTTCCGCCACACCCCAGCGAGGGTCCGCCAGGAACACCTCTCCCTCGCCGGCGACGGCGGCGGCAAAGGCGGAGATGAAGGCGGCCGGGTCGGCGGACGCGACAATGCCGGAGGAGGAGACGGGGGCGGAAGGCGCCGCGAGCCGCTCTGCTAGCTGACGGCGTTCCATAGGGTGGCGGGATCGATCCGCCGCAAGTCGTCGCTGTGGAGGAAGGGCGCGGCCGCGGGTCCGTCAAAGCGCGGATCGGCAAAAAGCGGCCAGACCCCGAAGCCCAAAGCGGACGGCCGTCCCGTCCAGGCAAAGGCCACGCCGAGGGCCGCCCGGGCCCCCATGGCGGTTTCGAGCGCCGAGGAAAAGACGACTCGGGCGTCGGCGGCGGCGAGGCGACTTACCGAGGCCGGGGCGTCGCCCAGCAACGAAGGCTTCACGATGAAATATCCCGGCCAGCCGTCATCCAACCACCGCCCGACGTCGCCCTCGTCGACCACGGATTCGTCGAGGCCGATCGGCACCGGATAGTCGCCAGCCAGCCCCAGCAGCAGATCGCGCGCGCCCTTTCCGTCCGCCGCAACCGGCTGCTCGACGAATTCGACCGGGCGGTCCGAGGCGCGGGCCAGCCATTGCTCGGCCGCCCGGCGGTGCCAGGCTCCGTTGGCGTCGAGCCGTAGTTTCGAACCCGTCGGCAAAGCGGCAAGGAGGTCATCGAGCATCGCCATCTCGTCATCAGCCGCGCCCACCCCGACTTTCCACTTGAAAACGCGAAAGCCCGCCTCCGCGCGCGCCGGGGCCTCCGTCAGGGCGGCGCGGCCGGCCGACAGGAGCGCCGCCACCGCGAGGCTGCGGGTGGGCACCGGAGCCGAAGCCGCCGTCGCAGCCGCGAGCGCGCCCCGCAGCGAACCCAGCCGTTCGGGTACCGCGGCCAGCCGCGCCGCGCTCACCGGGCCGGCCAGCGCCTCGCACTCCCGCTCCGCCTCCGCGAGGGAATCCGCGCCGAAGCCCGGCACCGGGGCCGCCTCCCCGAAGCCGACCGTCCCGTCCGGCCGCTCCAGTCGGACGTAGAGGCCCTCCCGCCGGTCCCATGCCCCCCGCGCGGTGCGGATCGTCCGCCGGAAGGGGAGCGCGTACCGGCGGTAATCGAGGCGAAAATCCATTTTTATTGCCCTTTGACTGAACGGCACTACTTGGTTCACGGCAACCCATGAGCAAGGTTGCCAAGAACCTCCCGTCAACTTCCGACGCCGAATTCTATCTGCCCGCGGACCGTTTCTTCCGCGCGAACGTCCCGACGGCGCTCACATTCGACGACGTCACCCTGGCCACGCTCTACTCGGAGATCCTGCCGAAGGATGCCGACACGTCGACCTCGATCTCCGACTCCCTGTCCCTGCAGATCCCGATCATCTCCTCGGACATGGACACCGTCACCGAGACGCGGATGGCGATCGCCATGGCGCTCAACGGCGGGATGGGACTTATCCACTATAACATGCCGCCCAAGGAGCAGGTGAAGGAGGTGGCGCGCGTGAAGCGCCACATCCACGGGCTGATTCAGGACCCGATCACGGTCCAGCCCTCGATCACCATCGGCGACCTCCTGGCGCTCATTGAGACTCGGCGCTACAGCTTCTCCACCTTCCCGGTAGTCGATGAGGCGGGCCGCCTCTGCGGCCTCCTTTCGGGCAACGTGGTGAAGGAGCGCTACCGGTCGATGAAGGTGAACGACGTCATGACCCCGCGGTCGCAGCTGAAGACCGAGAACGAGGCGCATGTTTCGAAGGACCCGATCAAGGCCGCCGACAAGTTCTTCAGCGCCAACGTCGGCATCAACAAGATGCTGGTGGTCGACCGCGACGGCCGGCTGCGCGGCCTGGTGACCGCCTCGGACGTGGAGCGCATCACCGGCGAGATCAAGTCCCGCCGCAAGCCGGCGCGCGATTCCCAGTTCCGCCTGGTGGTCGGCGCTGCCCTCTCGCCGAAGCGGACTCCCGCGGGCACCCTGGATCGCGACTCCATCCTTGCGCATGTCACCAGCCTCGTGGAGGAGCAGGTCGACGCGGTGGCGGTCTCGACCGCCCACGGCCACACCGCCGGGGTCGGCGAGGTGGTGCGGCTGGTGCGCGCGGCCTTCCCCGACCTCACCCTCATCGCCGGCAACGTGACGAGCGGGGCCGGCGTCGAGTACTTGGCCGACTGCGGCGCCGATGCGGTCAAGGTCGGCCAGGGGCCAGGCTCGATCTGCACCACTCGCATTGTTGCGGGCGTCGGCATCCCCCAGCTCACGGCCCTCTACGTCGCCGCCAAGTCCGCCCGCAAGGCGGGCGTCCGCCTCCTCTCCGATGGTGGAATCACCAAGTCCGGCGACATCGTGAAGGCCCTCACCCTTTCCGACGCGGTGGTCTGCGGCGGCGTCCTCGCCGGCTGCCGCGAAGCGCCCGGCGAGATCATGGAGATCGGCGGAAAGGTCTATAAGCAGTACCGGGGCATGGGCTCGCTCGCCGCGATGAAGGCGGGGAGCGCCGCGCGCTACGGGCGCGAGCGCGACGACACCCGCAAAGTGGCGGCCGAGGGCATCGAGGCGCTGAAGGAGGTCAGCGGCTCGGTCGACGAGGTCCTGACCAACCTGATCAGCGGCGTCCAGAGCGGCATGGGCTATCTCGGCGCCCCGAATCTCGCCACCCTCCGGCAGAAGGCGCGGTTCGCCCGGGTGAGCCCGGCGGGGCAGAAGGAGGCGGCGCCTCACGACGTGGTCGAGGTCTCGACGCGCGCGAACTGACGCGGCACTTGGGGCTTGCCCTCGGGCGCCCGGTGGCCTTTCCAATCTCCTGCAACGGGGGACCAGCGCTTCGGTTGCGAACCGCAGCTCCATGGCCCTCCCTCCCTTTTCCAGTCAACTCATTGCCGACGTCGGCATTTCCCTTGGCGACGAGGGCAAGGGCCGGCTGGTCCCCGAGATCGTGGAGGAGCTCCGGGGCACCGCGCGGCCGGTGACGGTGGTGATGAAGGTGAATGGCGGCGCCAACGCCGGGCATACCGCGGCGGGCGTGAAGCTGAACCTCCTGCCCTCCGGCGTCGTCGAACGCGAAATCCCGCACCTGGCGATCGGGAGTGGCGTCGTGGCCGACCCGCGCAAGTTCCTGTGGGAGGCGGCGCCGCTGGAGCGCAAAGGCTACTCGGTCCTGGACCGGCTCCTGATCGACGAGCGCACCATGCCGTCAGACCTCACGCACCGGCTGCTGGACCTCGCCGAAGAGGACTACCGGGTGAACGTGCTGCAGGAGGAGTCGCGCGGCTCCACGGGTCGCGGGATCTCCGCCGCCTACGGCGAGGAGACTGGCCACTGGCAGATGTACTTCTCGGATTTCCTGGCCGGTCCGAACTACTTCGCGCGCAAGCTCGCCCAGCGCGCCGACCGCGCCTGCCGCATGGTCCAGCACGTGTACCGTGCGAGTGCCGCCAACTGGGACGGGTTCTTCGATCGCCTGACCGAGGCCGAACAGCGCGCCAATGCCGAGACCATTGCCGACGGGGTGTTCGCCCGCGAGGAATTCGACTTCACCCAGTTTCGGGGCCCGCGACCATTCGAGCTCAATCTCGAGCGCCTGACGGAGGTGTATTGGAAGGCCGGGACCGCGCTGCGCCGCAACATCGGCGAGGTCCGCGAGCTGGTGCTAAGCGAGCTGCGGCGGGGCCACACGATCCTCGGGGAGTTTGGGCAGGCCTACTGGCTCGACAAGCGCCACGGCTTCTCCGGCACCTCCTCCCATACCTTCACCCCGGAATTCTTCGAGAGCGCAAACATCCCGGTCCAGCCGATCCACACCATCGGGGTGGCCAAGGCCTACGACACCAAGGTGGGCACGCACACCTTCCTGACCGAGATGCCCGAGAGCGAGCCCCTCACGGTCAAGCTGAAGAAGCTCGAGTTCGGCACCAGTACCGGCCGGCAGCGGATGGTGGGCTGGTACGATGCAGTCGAGAAGGGGGACGCGCTGCGGTACGGCGGCTTCCAGGATCTGATGATCAACAAGCTGGACGCCCTGACTTGGGCGGGCGACTGGCATGGGGACCTGAAGATCTGCACGGCCTACCGGTACACCAACGGCAAGACCTGCCACCACGTGCCGCGCAACGAGGCGATCCGCAAGTCGCTGCGGCCGGTCTATGAGAACTATCCCGGCTGGGGGGAGGACATCTCCGCCATCCGGCGCTTCGCCGAACTACCCCAGAACGCGCGGCGCTATGTCGCGGGCATGGTGCGAGGCCTGCTCGACGTTGCCTACGCCGGCGAGGACCGGCCGGCGCGCCTGCCCAACCTGCGGTACTTAGGCGTGGGCCCGGGCCCCTCCCAGATCATCAAGGACGTGCCGGACACGGCGGCCCTCCTGGCCATCCGCTGACGGTCGTCCGTCAGAAGTCCTGCAGGCGGCCCTCGCCCGGCCCGCGCTCGGGCTCGAGCCGCGACAGCACTTCGCCCAAAAGGTAGATCGAACCGGTGACCACCAGCACGTCGGCGGCCGACCCCGCGGTGCAGGTGTCGGGCCCTGGGAAAAGCTCCTCGGTGGTCGCGCGGATGACCGGGCCGCCAAAGGCCGCCGGCACCAGGGCCTCCAGCTCTTCGTGCGTGCACGCGCGCGCTTGCTTTGGCACGACCAGGTAAAGCGCCCGGCAGTGCCGGCTCAGGACCTCGAGCAGGGGTCCGGCGCGCATGGCGCCGAGGGCCCCCACCACCGCCACCGGCGAGCGGCCGGTTTCCTTCCGGAGCTGCCCAAGGTTGGTGTCGAGGACGCTGGCCCCTTCGGGATTGTGGGAAGAATCGAGGATGGTCAGTCGGCCCCCGACCCGGGTGCGCTGCCACCGTCCGGCCCAGTCGACACGGCGCAGTCCGGTTTCGATCGCCGCTGGGCCCACATCCCACGACGCGGGCAAAAGTCGTGCGGCGAGGGTCGCCGTCGCGGCGTTCCAGCGCTGGTAGTCGCCCTCTAGGCCGGTGCGAGGATAGTGATCCAGCACCTCGCCGAATTCCGCTCGCACCGAGGTAACCGGCGACCCCCGGCCCACGGCTACCGCCCGAATGGTCGCCTCCGCCGCCGGCGGCATCCGGCCAATCACGACCGGTCGGCCCGGCTCGATGATTCCCGCCTTCTCGGTCGCGATGCTCTCCAGCGTGTCCCCGAGCATCTCGCAGTGGTCCATCCCGATCGATGTGATCACGCAGACCTCGGGCTCGACGATGTTGGTGGCGTCGAGACGGCCGCCGAGGCCAACCTCGATCACGCTGCAGTCGCAGCGCTGGCGGGCGAACTGTAGGAAGGCCATCGCCGTCATGAACTCGAAGAAGCTCGGCTGGTCGCTCGGTCCGCCGTCCGCGCCGATCCGGTCGGCCACCGGCTGAAGCTCGCGCACATAGGCGGCGATCTCCCCCTCGGACAGGATCGTGCGGTTAACCTGGACGCGTTCGCCGAGGCGGACGAGATGGGGCGAGGTGTAGAGCCCCACCCGGCGGCCGGAGGCCCGCAAGATGGATTCGAGCATGGCCGACACCGAACCCTTGCCGTTGGTCCCGGCGACATGGATGCACGGCAGGGCACGCTCGGGGTGGCCCAGGCGCTCGGCCAGGAGGCGCATCCGGTCGATGCCAAACTTGGGGCCCGCCGCCTTGAGGCCGAAAAGGTACTCTTGGATGGCCGTGTATGCGGCCAGCGGTGCCTCGGTCTCCATGGCCGAAAATCTCAGGCGCCCGCGGCCGCCGGCTCCTTCCTGAGGTAGAGTGCCGCCAGGATGTCGCGGATCCGGTCCCGCATCTCCGTGCGGCTGACAATCTGGTCGACCAGGCCGTGCTTGAGAAGAAATTCCGCCGTCTGGAAGCCCGCCGGCAGCGTCTGCTTGGTCGTGTCCCTGATGACGCGGGCTCCCGCGAATCCGATGAGCGCCCCGGGCTCGGCCAGGATGACGTCGCCCAGCGCGGCAAAGCTCGCGGTCACGCCGCCCATCGTCGGGTGGGTGAGCACGGAGATATACGGCAGCCCGGCCTCGGCCAGGCGGCCCAAGGCGGCGCTGGTCTTGGCCATCTGCATGAGCGAGTAGATGCCCTCCTGCATCCGTGCGCCGCCGGAGGCACTGATGACGATGCAGGGGATCTTCTTCTTCAGCGCCAGCTCGATCGCGCGGGTGATCTTCTCCCCCGCCGCGGCCCCCATCGCGCCGCCGCAGAACCGGAAGTCCATGACCGCAATCGAGACCGGGATGGCGTGGATCTCGCCGGTGCCGCAGATCACGGCCTCGGGCAGCCCACTGTCCCTCTGGTAGCGTTTGATCCGGTCCGCATATGACTGCGAGTCGACGAACTTGAGGGGGTCGTGGGAGCGCACCTCGCCGTTCGTTTCGTGGAAGCTGCCCTTGTCCAGCAGGCGGTCCAACCGTTGGCGCGCCCCGATCGGGAAATGGTGACCGCTCTTCGGCACCACCATCTGATTGTCCTCGATCTCCTTGTTGAAGAGAATCTCCCCGGTTACCGGATCCTTGGTGTAGAGCCCCTCGGGGATCCCCTTCTTCTTCGTCCTGCGAACCGAGTACGTCGGCTTGTCAAAATGCATGGGGAGTTCTGAAGGGGAAGGGTGCAATCTTGGGCTCAGGGAGGCAATGGAATTCCGGCCTCAGCGGTAGAGCACCCGGCGCAGAAACAGGCCCTGCGGCGGGGCCGTATGGACCTGCGGGGTACGCCTGCCCGCGGCGAGGACCCGGGCGACGTCGGCGGCCGTGAGTTTGCCTTCGCCGGCCGCCACCAGCGTGCCCACGAGGCTGCGGACCATCTTGTAAAGAAAGCCGTCGGCTTCGGCCGTGATCCGGACCTTGCTTCCGCGCGCGGCGACTTCAAGGCGCCGGAGGTTGCGAACGGTGTCGGCGTCCACGCTCCCGTTGCGAGCGGAAAAGGCCCGGAAGTCGTGACGACCCGTCAGCACCGCCGCGGCGGCCCGCACGGCGGGGAGGTTGAGCGGCCTCGTCAGGGCCCAGCAATACGGCCGGGTGAAGGGGTCGGCGTCGCCGAGGTGGAGATGGTAAGCGTAGATCTTTCCCTTGGCCGAAAACCGCGCGTGAAAGTTCGCCGGCGCCGCCCGCACGGAAACGATCTGGATGGCCTTCGGCAGCTGATGCCGGATCGCCGCCGCGAGCTTCTCCGCCCCGTGCCCCCACGCCGCGTCGAAATGGAACACCTGTCCCGAGGCGTGGACGCCCGCGTCGGTGCGGCCGCTGCCGTGGATTCGCACCGGCGCGCCCGCGATCGCCGCCAGTCGGCGCTCGAGCGCATCCTGGACCGAGTCGCCGGCGACCTGGCTTTGCCAGCCGGAGAACCCGCCCCCGTCATAGGCGCAGACGCATTTCCAGCGGGTCATGGCGACGATTCGGCCGGCGGCGGACCGGGATGGGCGGTGTCGAGGAAATCCTGGAGGATCAGGGTGGCGGCCCGCGAGTCGACCAGGCCGCTCCGGCGGACCTCCCGCCGCCGCGCCGGTGCGATGGTTGACTCGGCTTCGTAGCTCGTCAGCCGTTCGTCGATGTAGTGCACCGCCAGTCCGAACGCCGCCTCGATCCGGCGGCCGTAGGTCCCCACCTCCTGCGCCTTGGGGCCGGACGATCCGTCCATATTGAGCGGGAGGCCAAGGACCACGTCCGTGATCCGCCGCGCGGCAATGACCGCCGCCAAAGCGGTCCACTGCTTCGCCTCCTCCGCCGCGGCGATCGCGGGCAAGGGGGTCGCAACCCCGATCTCGTCGCCGAAGGCGAGGCCGAGCCGGCGGGTGCCGTGGTCGATCCCGAGGTAGCGCCGCCGGCTGCCGCTCATGCCGCCCATTCGGGGTGGGCCGCGGCGTAGGCGCGGGCCGTGTCCGCGAAGGACCGCTTGAGCCGCGCGGCGACCGAGCCGGTGCCGACTTGGAAAGTGGCCTGGTCGATCGCGCCGACGGGCACAATGTCCTTGGTGGTCGAAAGCAGGAAGCACTCCTCCATCGCGGGAAAATCCTCCGGCCGCACGGTCTCCTCCACGACCTCCAGCCCGGCGGCCGCGGCCACCCGGCCGAGAACCAGCCCCCGGGTAATGCCGCTCAGGAGACCGGCGCTGAGGGGGGGCGTCACCACCGTGCCCCGCCGCACGAAGGCCACGTTGGCAACAGACGCCTCGGTAACGTCGCCCGCCAGGTTGAGGATGAGCACGTCGTCGGCTCCCCGAGCCCGCGCTTCGCGCAGGCAGAGGAGGTTGTTCAGGTAGTTTCCGGTCTTCCAGGCTGGGTCGAGGCTCTCGGCCGGGTTGCGTCGCAGCGCCGTGGCCACCGAGAGCCGGAGCCCCGAGGCGGCCACCGCCGGCGCCAGCGCGGGACAGGGTTGGACCAGCAGCAGGAAGTCGCTGCGGTCGGCGAGGGCGATGTCGAGGCCGATGGGACCGGCGCCCCGGGTGATCTGCAGGCGGACGTACAGTTCCCCGGAATCTGGGACCCGCTCCCGGTAGGCCGCCACCGTGCGCCGGATCTCGGCGAGGACGGAATCGGGTGTCACCTCAAGGCGCAGGTGCAGGGCCGCGGCGGACCGCCGCAGCCGCACCCAGTGCTCTTCCCAGCCGAACAGCACCCCATGGTAGGTGCGCCAGACCTCGTAGACTGCGTCCCCGTAGAGGAAACCGCGGTTCAGCGGCGCGATCGACGGCTCCGTCGCCGGATGGAGGCGGCCGTTGGTATTGGCCTGAACATAATGGGGCGGCATGGTGCGGCGGGCCCAAGAAAAAGGCCCCCGCCTAGGAAGCGGAGGCCGGGCCTAACTGGCAAGACCGTGCTGGGTCAGGCGCGGGCCTTCACCAGGCCGAGGGCCTTCTTGATGTTCTGCACGCTGGGTAGGGAAATCTTGAGCGTCTTCGCGATCTGCGCGCCGGTCTTTCCGGACTCGGCCAGCTTCTTCACGCTGGCGCGCGTCTCATCGGTGATCACGGCCCGCCGGCGGCGCTTCCCGGGGGACTTGGCCGCCTTGCCGCGGGGACCCTTGCGGCCTCCGCCAGCCGCATACTTCACGGCCACGAGGAATTCCCCGACGGACGGGAAGCCATATTTGTCGTGGAGCGTCGCCAACTCCTTCCGCAGCCGCTTCGCGATCGACTTCTCCAGCGCGATCATTTTGGCCTTGGTGACCTCGAGTTCCTTAATCTGTTTTGTTACCATAGTCGGATAAATTCAGCCCCGCTTTCCGGTTATAGCAAGCAGCATACACGCAATATTGTCCTTATTATATGGGCCAATAGGTTGTAACAGGGAGTTTCCTCGACGCCGGCGGCGAACCCCCTAGGACGTAGGGATGGCGAGCGCCCAGACCTCCCCTGCCCCCACATTTTCCCACGGAACCAGGCTATTTGTCTCGGTGCTGGCCGTGTCCTATGCGTGCGCCTTCGCCTCGATCTGGATCCAGGCGGGAGGGTTGATGGGCCCATCGGGCATTTTGCCCGCCCACCAGCTTTTCTTCGCCGCGCGCGAGCAGCTGGGACGGGAGGCGTGGTACGACTATCCCTCGCTGTGCTGGTTTCTCGGAGACGGGGCTGGCCTCGACTGCCTCTGCGCCGCCGGCCTCCTGCTGTCGGTGCTCCTGTTCCTGCGGATTGCCCCCGCGGTCTGCCTGCTCCTGATGTGGGCCTGCTATCTTTCGCTGGCCACGGCGGGCCAGGACTTTTTCAACTTTCAGTGGGACGCGCTGATCCTCGAGTCGACTTTGGTGGCGGTGTGCGTGGTTCCCTGGACGCTGCGCCGGACGACCGTCCCGTACAATCCGCCGAAACTCGGCCGCTACCTCATATGGTGGCTGCTCTTCCGCCTGATGTTCCTCTCCGGGGCGGTAAAGCTGCGGAGCGGCGATCCCACCTGGCGGCACCTGACTGCGCTCACCTTTCATTACCAGACCCAGCCGCTGCCCACGCCCGTCGCGTGGTACGCCCACCAGTTGCCTCATGTGGCGCAGGTCGCCTGCTGCGCCGTGCTGCTGCTGATTGAGCTCGCGGCTCCGTTCGGCCTCCTCGCGCCCCGACGAATCCGCCACGGCGCCGTCCTGTCGCTGATCGGGCTGCAGCTGCTGATCGCGCTGACGGGTAACTACGCGTTCTTCAACCTCCTCACGATCGGGCTTTGCCTCGCCGCACTGGACGACGACTGGTGGCGCGGAATCCATTGGGGCGTCGAGCCCGTGCCCGCAGAGGTCGAAACCCCGCGCCGCCGGCTTCGCCTCGCCGCAGTCCGGTGGTTCGCGGCCGTCTCGGTCGGCATCACCTTCTTCGAGGTGGCGGCCGACCTCAGCCCCGGGGCCGCGCGCTCGCCCCTTGTGCGCTTCCTCATCCCACTGGTCGACCCGGTCCGGAGTTTCAACGTCTACGGGCTTTTCCAGGTGATGACGGTCGAGCGGCCTGAGCTGATCTTCGAGGGTAGCGACGACGGCCGCGAATGGAAGGAATACACCCTGCCCTTCAAGCCGGGAGACCCGTCGGTTCGGCCAAAATGGGTGGCGCCCTACCAGCCGCGGCTCGACTGGCAGCTGTGGTTTGCCGCGCTCGGCAGCGCGGATGCCAACCCGTGGGTGAGCACCGTTTGCGAGAAGCTGCTCCGGGGCAACGCGGCCGTGCTTCGCCTCTTTGCCCGCAATCCCTTCCCCGATCACCCTCCCCGGTACGTGCGGGTGGTGCGGTACCGTTACGAGTTCACGGACAGTGCGGAGCGGGCCCGCACCGGAAATTGGTGGCGCCGAACGCCGCTCGATTTCTATATCTCACCGGTGACGCTGCCGGCCGCCCCATGAGTACCCCCGCGCGGGACCAGTTCCTTGCCCTCCTCCGGACCGCGGTCGCCGACGGGTCGCTGGTCAAGCTGACGCTTGCCAAGGCGGTGGGCGGCGACCCGACGCTTCAGAACCTCTTTGTGCGACCGGTCACGCTGCAGACCGGGCCGCGCCTAGCGTTTGTCTGGAGGCACCGCACCCGCGACATCACGAAGAACCACCCGGCCGACGAGGCCCTGGCGCTGCTGGAGCCCCTGGTCGGCGCCCCCTTCCAGGATGCGCACCTCTTCACCGCCCGCGAGACCGCGCAGCTCGAGGCGGCCGCCGGTGCGGCCCGCCTGCGGGTCAAGGCCTCGCTCCGCGAGCGCCCGGCGGCCGGCGGCAATGACCGGGCCAAGCAGCGGGTGATCCCGCCCGACGCCCCATGGCTCCGCGCCCTCGGCGTCACGGACCGGGCCGGACGGCCGCTCGCGCCCATGACCGGCAAGTTCCGGCAGATCGAGCATTTCGCCGAGATCGTGCGCCACTTGCTGGAAGAGGCCCCCTTCCCCGCCGACCGCCCCATCCGTGCGTTCGACATGGGCTGCGGCAAGGGCTACCTCACGTTCGCCGTCAGCGAGCTGCTGGGCGAGCGCTCCCGGGTGCGCGGGGTCGAGCAACGCCCCGAGTTGGTCGAGTTCTGCGCGCGCACGGCTGCCCAGCTGGGTTTTGGCCCGCGCCTCGCCTTCGAGGTCGGGTCGATTGCCGGCACCGAGGTCGCCGGCGCGGACCTCCTGATCGCGCTCCACGCCTGCGACACCGCGACCGACGACGCGCTGGCCAAGGGCATCGCCGCCGGGGCGGCGCTGATCCTCGCGGCCCCGTGCTGCCAGAAGGAGCTGCGCTCCCAGCTGGAGGCCCCGCCCGTCCTCGCCGGCGCCCTGCGGCACGGCATCTTCCAGGAGCGCCAGGCCGAGTTTGTCACCGATGCCCTCCGGGCCGAACTGCTCGAGTGGGCCGGCTACCGCACCCGCGTGTTCGAATTCATCGCCACCGAGCATACGGCCAAGAACACGATGATCTCCGCGGTCCGAGCGCGGCCACGAGGCACCGCCGACGACGGTGCGCCCATCCGGGAGTTCGCGGCCTTCTACGGCGTCCGCGAGCAGGCCCTCGCCCGCCACCTGGGCTTCGCGCTGCGATGAACTGGACGGAGCTCGACTGGGCCTCGCTCGACCGCCACCGCGAGCAGTTTCTGGAGGGACAGCCGAGTGCCGGCCCCTATTGGGAGTCGGCCTCCGACCTTGGAAGCTACGACTTCACCTTCGGCGAGCGGATCGGGTGGAAGTGGGACGCGGTCCTCGGGGAGCTGCGCGGCCGCGGCTGGCAGCCCCGCGGCGGCGCCGTGCTCGACTGGGGCTGCGGCAGCGGCGTGGCCGGCCGCCGGGTCGTGGCGGCCTTCGGCCCCGGCGCCTTCGAATCCCTGCGGCTCTGGGATCACTCGCCGCTCGCGGTGGAGTTCGCGCGGACCGCGGCCGAGCGCGCCTTCCCGGGGTTCCCGGTGCAGGCCGCCACCGCCGGCTTTCTCGCGGGGCCCGAACCGATCGGACTGCTCGTTGTCAGCCACGTGCTCAACGAGCTGCCGGACGCTGCCCTGGACGAGCTCGGAGCGCTGGTCGACCGGTCCGCGGCGGTCCTCTGGACCGAGCCCGGATCACGCACGACCAGCCGGGCGCTGGGGCGCCTGCGGGAGCGGTGGCGCGGCGCCTTCCGGCTGGTGGCGCCCTGTACCCACCAGCAACCCTGTCCCGTCCTGCAGGAAGGACACGAACGCCACTGGTGCCATTTCTTCGCCACACCGCCGCCCCTCATCTTCGCCGATCCCAACTGGGTCCGGTTCGGCCAACGGGCTGGCATCGACCTGCGCAGCCTGCCCTATTGCTTCCTCGCCCTCGACCGCCGGCCCGGAGAGGACGACCCGGGGCGGTCGCGAGTGATCGGCCGGCCCGAGAGCTTCAAGCCCTATGTGCGGGTACTCAACTGCGACGCCCAGGGCCTGGCCTACCTCGAGGTTATGAAGCGCAGCGACCCGGCGCTCTTCAAGGAGCTGACCAAGACCAAGCGCCCGCTGGTGTACCGCTGGGTGCGCGAGGCCAACCGAGTCACGGGCGGCGAGTCGGCACTCCCAAGGTCTTGACTCGGCCCGGGGGATACCGTCTGATCGTCCCTTTCTCTCCTCACACACCATGGGCCAGCAGCTAAACAAGATCATCAAACGCAAACGCCGGGCCGCTTACCTCAAGCGCAAGAAGGCCGCGGCGGCCGCTTCCAAGAAGAAGTAGGCTGTTGCCGGACGGGCCCTTGGGCCGCCGCAACCCCAAACGTATGATCAAGGTCAGCCTCATCTCGCTCGGCTGCGCCAAGAACCTCGTCGACAGCGAGATCATGGTCGGCCACCTGCACCAGGCCGGCATGCAGGTCATCCCCGACGCCGAGAACGCCGACGTCGTCATCGTCAACACCTGCTCATTCATCGACTCCTCCAAAGAGGAGTCGATCGGCCACATCCTCGAGGTTCATGAACAGCTCGGGCTGCGCAAGCGCCGGCGCGAACAGAAGCTGATCGTCGCCGGCTGCATGTCGCAGCGCTTCTCCAAGGACCTGCCGGGCTCCCTTCCCGAGGTCGACGCCTTCATCGGCCTGGACCAGATCACCACGGTGGCGCCGATCATCGAGGAAATCTACGCCAAGGAACGCGGCCGCCGCGCGGCGCCGGTCAGCTTCGTCACCCCCCGCTCGACGTTCATCCCCGACTACGACACCCCCCGCTTCCGGCTGACGCCCGCCCATTTCGCCTATGTGAAGATCGCGGAGGGCTGCAATCACCCGTGCACCTTCTGCATCATCCCGCAGATCCGGGGCCGCCACCGCAGCCGGACCGTCCCGAGCGTCGCCGCCGAGGTCCGCCAGTTGGTCGCCGAGGGTGTGCGCGAGGTGAACCTGATCTCGCAGGACACGACCTTCTTCGGCATGGACACCTGGGAGGAGCGGCCCAATCCCCGCACCCCGGTCGACTCCCGCCGGGGCGCCGCCCTCAGCACGCTGCTCCGCGAGCTGAACGCCATCGAGGGCGACTTCTGGATCCGGATCCTCTACACCCACCCGGCTCACTGGAGCGACGAGCTGATCGCCGCGATCGCCGCCAGCCCCAAGGTGGCGCGGTACGTCGACATGCCGCTGCAGCACATCAGCGACCGGATGCTGAAGGCCATGCAGCGGGAGACGAGCGGCGACTACATCCGCGATCTGGTGCGGCGCATCCGGGCGGGCATCCCGGACATCGCCATCCGCACCACCTTCATCGTCGGGTTCCCCGGTGAGACCGAGGCCGACGTCGACGAGCTCTGCGCCTTCGTCCGCGAGACCAAGTTTGAGCGGGTCGGTGTATTCAAATACTCCCAGGAAGAGGGCACCCGCGCCGCCAAGTTGGGCGAGCAGGTCCCGGCAGCCGAGAAGGACCGCCGCTGGCACCGGGTGATGGCGCTTCAGCGCGAAATCGCCGCCGGGGTGAGCGCCCGGAGCGTCGGCCGGACCGTCCGCGTCCTGGTGGACGAGCCCGGCGTGGCCCGCGGGGAAGGCGACGCCCCCGACATCGACGGCCGGGTTTACGTGCCGCGCGAGCTGCCGGTCGGCGCCTTTGCGACCGTCACGATCAACGGCCACCACGACTACGACCTGCTGGCGCTCCCCGCGGGCGAGAGTCCGGCCGAGTACAAGGTCGCCAAGCAGGCGCAGTAGGCGCCGGGTCAGGCCCTCGCGGCGCTGGCATATTTGCCAATGATGCCGTCGAACGAGCCGTTGGAAAAGAAGATGACCAGCCGGGGCTGGCCCCGGGCTGGCAGTGTCTCGGCCGCAAGTGCGCTGTGCAGGTCCGCATTGGAGCCGAAATGCCGGGCGCTGATCCCCTGCGCCTCGAGGTTTTCGGCCACGGCCTCGGCGTCAAAGCGCTCCTCCTGCCGGACGAGATCCGCTCGGCTGACCGGCCCGAGATAGACCTCGTCCGCGTTGGAAAGCGCCCGCTCAAACCCAGCCTGCAGGGTCCGGACGCGGGCGGTGTTGCTCCGGGGCTCGAAGACCGCCGTCACAAGCGCACCGGGATGGCGCGCCCGGAAGGACCGGAGGGTCTCCCCAATCGCGGTTGGGTGGTGCCCGAAGTCCTCGATCACGGTCAGCAGGGGCCCCGCCACGAGCACTTCCTGGCGCCGGCGGACACCGCGGAAGCGGGCCAGCGGCCCGAGGTCGAGGCCGGACGGGTCGCCCCCGTGCAGCGCCAGCCCCGCCGCGGTCGCCGCCATAGCGGCATTGCGCGCATTGTAGGACCCGGACAGCGACCACTTGACCTGGCCCCAGACCCGGCCGCGCCACTGGAGCGTGAAACTCGAGCCGGCGGGGGTTTCGGCAAAATCGGTGATCCGCGCATCGTTGCCCTCCTCCATTCCCACCCGCACGACCCGCGTCCACGGCATGGATCCGAGCGCCCGCAGGTTGCCGTCGTCCCCGTTCAGCACGGCGAAGCCGGTGCGCGGGACGATCCGGGAGAGGTGGCCGAAGGTCCGCTGCACGTCCGCCAGATCCCGGAAGATGTCGGCGTGGTCGAACTCGAGGTTGTTGAAGACCGCGACGTGGGGGGCGTAATGGATGAACTTGCTCCGTTTGTCGAAGAAAGCGCTGTCGTACTCGTCGCCCTCGATGACAAAGGGATCGGCCGGGGCGCCCAGGTAACTGCCCACGGGCGGGTCTTGGGGCACCCCGCCGATGAGGAAACCCGGGTCCCGGCCCGCCTCCCGCAGAAGGAAGGCGGCCATCGCCGTCGTGGTGGTCTTGCCGTGGGTGCCGGCGACCACAATATTGCGGCGGTGCGCGAGCACCTGGTCGTGCAGCATGGCCGGCAGGGAGGTGAACGGCAGGGCCCGGAAGTCAAGGAGCCACTCCACTTCCGGGTTGCCGCGCGACATGGCGTTGCCGATCACGACCAAGTCCGGGGCCTCGCGCTCCAGCCGCGCCGGATCGTAGCCTTCGTAAACCTTGATGCCGGCCTCGGCCAGGACGGTGCTCATCGGGGGGTAGACGCCGGTGTCCGCACCCGAGACCTCGTGACCCGCGGCGCGGGCGAGCAGGGCCGCGTTGCCCATGGCCGTGCCGCCCACGCCCATGAAGTAGATCTTCCGCGGGCCCGGTGCGCTCATCGGGTCTGCCGGAGGGGTTGGGCGGGCGTCATTCTCCGGCACGGTGACGGAAAAGGTCGCGGACGGAAAGCGGCATCTGCGCCCGGTCGGCCGGACTACTGCACGGTCAAGTTCACGTCCGCGTATAGGAAGAACCGCTGGACCTCGTAGGCGGCCGCCGCGCTCGGCCCGCGGCGGACGACGATGAGCCGCCCCGAGAGAATCCCGGAAGCGAAGCCGGCGACGCTTGCGCTGGTGGTCGTCCCGGAATTCGGGAGCGCGGTCAGGGCGTCGACCGCCGGCCCGATGTCGACCCAGGCCGTGTCGGTGGCGCTGTTGTTCGCCAGGGTAAGGGTGTACTTCGGCTGCACGATGCGCTCGACCAGCAGGCGCGAGGCGTTGGTGCGGTTGTTGGTCGAGGCCGTGTTCCAGAGGCCGTAAGCGGACGCGGCCAACAGCGATGCCCAGGAGGCCGGGGCCTGGGCGTCCACCGACTCCCAGCTCTGGTCCCAGATCGTGTCAAAAGTCTGGGTCGCGTCGGCCGCCGGGAACGCGAGGGCCCGGTAGGGGGGAACCATCAAGGAAAGCAGCAGGTACCGCTGCTGCCCGGTCTCGCCGGTCGGGCCGATGAGCAAGCAGCGCTGGACGTTGTAGGGGTTGAACGCGATCGAAGTATACTGGCTCGCGGTCAGGCTGGAATAGGTCGCACCCGCCACGTAGGAAGTGACGCCGCGTTTCTGCGCGAGCTTGGTCACCCAGCCCGCCGGATCGACGACAATGGTTGGACTGAAGATCCGCGCGGCGATGGCCGTCGGCTGGTCGAACGTCGTGTAGACCGTGCCGGCGGGCAGTCCGCTTGCCGGCACCGAGGCCAGGTTGAGGTTGTTGAAGTCGGTCGTGTCGTAGGTGGCCTCAAAGTCCCGCCGGAGCGAGCGCAGGGTTTCGGCTTCGGACCGCAGCTGGGCATCGTCCAGCTTGTTGGCCACAACGGGCGCAAGCACCCCGGCGAGGATCCCGACGATCGCGACGGCGATCAGCAGCATGAGGAGGAACTCGCCCTGCCGGCTAGTGGATCTCATTGACGACCTCCACGATGGGCAGGACCACCGCTAGCGCTACGCCGAATACCCAGGCGAGCACGACAACAAGCATGATGGGCTCGATCAGGCCCAGGGCCAGCGCCACCCGGTGCTTGGCTTCGCCGGCATAGTACTCCGCGAGGCGCCCGAAGACCTGCGGCAGCGACCCCTCGCCGCTCTTTACCGCCAGCACGACTTCGGGTGCGAAGACCCGAGCCCGTTCGAAGCCCGCCCCCACCCCGGCATTGTCGCGCACCGTAGCCACCACACAGGCCAAACCGCGGGCAAAAACCGCATTGCCGGCAACCACCGCGCACGCCTCCAGCGCCTCAACGACGCGGATCCCAGCCTCGTTGAGCGCCCGGTAGGTGATGCAGATCCGCGCCATCGCCAGGGCCTCGACCGCCCCACGGACGACCGGGAGGCGCAACGCCGCCCGGTCAAAGGCCGGCCGAAACCGCGGCCTCCGGGCCAACCACACCAGGAGGATGGGCAGGGCCAGGGTCGCGGCGGTCCAGCCGGGATGGTGGTTCACCGCGGCGCTGAGCCCAAAGAAGAACCCCGTGACGCGGTTCGTCTTCTTGACCCCGATGTCCCGCAGCATCTTCGCAAACCGCGGCAGCGTGAACGCGCACAGCACCACCGACGCCGCGAGGCCCATAACCAGGACGAGCGCGGGATAGGCGATTCCCCGAAGCGATTCCCGCCGGATGGCCCGCATCTGCGCGACATAGTCGCGCACGTGGCGGATCCCCTCCGGAAGGCGGCCGGCGGCCTCGTGCGCCGCGATCAGTCCCACCATAGAATCGTCAAATACGCGCGGGAATTGCCGCAGGGCCTCACTGAAGCTCCCGCTTTCCTCCAGCTGCCGCACGACCTCCGTCCAAACCAGGCGGGCCGAGCCCGCCGGTGCGCATTCGGACAGGGTGCGCAGCGCGCCGTTGATGCGAACCCCGCTGACGAGCATCAGCTCCAGTGAGTCCAACGCCGCGAGCAGGAGCGAGCCGGAGAGGCGGGATCGGGCCAGACTGCGGCCGGGGGCGCGGACCCGCCGCGCCTCGACGAGATATCCCTGATAGTTCCCCTCGACGTGGGTGGAGAGGCTCGCAAGGTCCAGGGCATCGATCGTGATCGAGTGGCGGCGGCCATTGCGCCGGATGAAGCGGGTGTGGAAGCGCGGCATGACGTCAGGGGGTATGAAGCGTGATGGTCGTCCGGGTCCCGAGCGGGATCACATAGAGCCCGGTGGCGCGCTCGAGGACCACTCCCGAGGGAATGATCCGCTCGACCACAAAGTCGCCGATCGCGTCGCCCCGGCGGACGGAGCGGCCATTGACGATCCCCACCGGCCCCCCCTCGCCGCCCCCAATGTAGCCGCCGAAGGAAAAGGCGGCGGACCGCGGCGGAGCGGGCGGGCGCTGGCGCGGGATCCACGGGTTGCGAAGAGCCTCGGTCCCGCCGCCGGCGGCCGCGGGAGCATCCTCCAGGATCCGGCCCGTGGCGTCAGGCCACCTCGCCCGGGCGGGAATGGCCGCTGCCGCCGGGCGGGCGTCGGACCGCACGGGGGCGACCGGGAGCGCAACGCCAAAGACGCGGGGGAACACGGGTGTCGTTGGGGGAGGCGCCGTCGGGCCCACGAGCCGGATCGAATCCTCGCCCGGTGCCGAGGGCACCATCAGCGCCACTCCGACCGGCTGGCCCGTGGAAGCCGGCACCGCCGACCAGCCCGCATCCGGGCGCTGCGCGACGGCGCTGACCGCCACGGCAAGGAAGACCATGGCCGGGATGACTTTCATGGCGCAGAAAGCAGAAACGAGACCTCGATGGCGCTGCTCGCCGCGGCGGCGCGGGCCAGAAACCGGACCCCGTCGAGGGCATAGGCGCTATGCTCGGACCCGTCGGGCCCGGTCGTCCGGGCGGCTCCGGCCGCGATGACCGCGGCTCCAAACGACTCCATAGTGATAGATACTCCGCGTTCCCTCATGGCCGCGACAACCTCACGCAGCACGGCCAGAATCCTCTCCTCGTCGGGAGAAAGCAGGCCCTCAAAGGAGGGGCCAGGTTTTGTCTTCATGGTCGATCCTAGCGGCTGGTGTCTTCGACGGCCTTGCGAGCCCCCGCGACCGCCGCGGCAAGCGTGTCCAGGGCCGCTCGCTGGCGAGCTAACCGGGCCGCGAGCCGGGCCGACTCCCGCTCCTTGAGCGCGATGTCATCGCGGAGGTCATCCCGCTTGCGCTCGAGGTTTTTTAGCTCGGCTGCGAGGTCCGTGGCGCCCCGGTCCGTCCGCAAGCGCAGTTTGAGCTCGTCGGCGCGGGCCGGATCGTTGGTGAAGACCTGCAAGAAGGTCGGATTGCCGTAGAGGCCGGCGATCTCCTCGATGGCCGCCTGCATGCGGTCGAGCATCTCACCGTAGCGCTTGTCGGCGCGGGCCTCCGCGTCCGATGCGGCGGCCGGCGGTGTTTCGTTTGGGACCGCTCCCGGCAGGGGGTCACTGGGGCTGGCGGCACGGATCGAGGCAGACCCGAGCGCGGCGGCGAGGGCGATGGCAAGGGATCGTTTAATCATGGGAAGAGGGAAGGGAATTGGACCGGCCGATCCGCACGACGACCTTCATCCGGACCAGTTCAAGGGCCCGCGGGCTTCCCTGCGGGGCCGCCGCCATGTCCAGGGTGTCTATCGCCACGCCGGGCATGACCTCGAGGTCGTGCATGGCGGCCTCAATCTCCGGCCAGTCGGCCGCGGTTGGTTCAACCAGCGTGAACGCTCCTCGGCGGACCCAGCGATGGCCCTGTTCTGCGGTGGTGAGGCTGTCCGGGCGCCAGCGCGCACCGAGGCGGCTGATGACGCGGTCCCAGGTAAGGGCATCGCCTTCCAGTTCCCGTTGCGCCTGGATCCGCGCCCGGAGTAAAGCGAGGTGCGCCGCGTCAAAGCCCGATAGGGATCCGACCTGCGCCGCCAGATCCTGGGCTTTCTGCTCGGCCTCCTGGCTGCGCCGGCGGAGACTTCGCTGCAACTGCAGGCGGCCAGCCCCCACCAGGGTGGCGATCACAGCCATTGAAACGGCCAATAGCGCCGTCCTCCGCGAATAGGTGACCCCGCGGATCACGGTTGCCGCCCTCCCAGAACGCCGTGGATCCCGACCTCGCCCTTCGCGGCGTCGAAGGTCGACCCGTCCCGGGGCGCGGTAACGAGGCCGGCACCAGCCGCCAATTCGGCCAAGGCGCCCGCATCAAAGCCCGGGCTGTTCACGACGGCGGTCAAACGGATCGCCTCCTGCGGCCCCAGCGCGAGGCGGGTCAGAGTAAGCGGGTCCGGCCAAACTGCGGCGAGCGCCCGGAGCGCCGCTGCCCGGTCCCGTGGGATGGCCGCCTCGCCAGTCAAATCCTCAGCCTGAAGCGCGGCCATCTCGGCCTGATTGCGGCGGAGCGACGCCAGGTCCAGATCGAGGGAGGCGATCCGCTCCGCGCGCCGGGGTTCCTGGCGCCGGTAGGCGCGCTCCTGGGCGAGGCCCAAGAGAACCATGAGTACCACGATGGTCGCGGCGACCAGGTTCAAGGCGCCGAGATGACGGTCCAGGTTCAGCGGCCGCGGGAACGCTTCGGCCAGGTTGGCGGGGTGGCGGCACGGGAGCCGGGCGGCGCGATCGGCCAACCCGTCGAGATCGAGGACCGCCTCGACGCGCCCCGATTGGCGCAGCCGCTCCCAGAAGGGGCAGGCCGCTTCGGAGCCGCCCTCCGCCACCACCGTGACCGGGCCGCGACGAGCCGCGGGGTCCGGCTTGGCCGGCGCACCGTCCTCGTCCGCGTCCCCGAGCCCGAAGGCCAGATCCTTCCAGTCGCGATCGGAAAGCGGAAACGCCCAAGACTTGAATGAGCGCTTGGGTCCGCCCCATTGGGCCACGGCGACAAACTCCGGGAGGAGCAAGAGCATGCTGCGCGCCCGTCGGCTCGCGGCGCGGCCGCGGTCCCCCGCCTCCGCGACGGTGAAGGCAGACCATGCTGCGGACCTCGTACTGGAGTGGGTGGCGGCCAGCCCGCGTCCCAAGGATGGCGTTAGCTCGAAATGCAGGAGGGTGGAGTATGAGCCGCCGGCCGCAGGCTCCGGCGGCTCGATCCCCCACCCCAGCACGTCCGATTCCACGACCGGGAATTCGCGCCGAACACGCTCGAGCGAGGCAAAGGCCGCGCGGTTGACCCGCGGGACCTCGACCGTCTGGTGACCGAGGCCTTCCGGCTCGAAAACCAGGCAGCGTCCCGCGTCGCCGCGCAAGCCGGCCAGCAGTCCCGGCGCGGCGACGGCAGAAAACGGCTCGCGCTGCCATCCGGCGGGCCCGCGGCGCCAGAGAACTCGGCCCAGTACCATGGCAATGGGAGCGGCCATGGCTCAGAAATTCCCAAGATAGACGTAGACGTCGGTCACTCCATTCACCGCCGCGGCATACACGACATCGCCCCGACCCTGCGCCACGCCGGCGGAGCCCGTGGTGTCGTCCATGAAGGCGGGCGCATCGATGGCGGTCGCAATCTGCGAGGCCTCTGGACCGGCGACCGCCTTGATGATGGCGTAGGCGACGCGGCCGGGCGGCAGGCTGTTGACCCCGTCGATCTTGAAGTTCGTCCCGCCAGTGGCATCGACCGTGCCGGGCAGCTGCGCCGTGTTGACCGCCGCGCACTCGAGCCGGGACACGGCGGCGTAGCCGTAGCCGGCCGGAATGCGGGCGTCCGGCAGGTTATAGAAGTTCCCGGTCGACGCGTTATAGCGCGGGTCGACGACCGCGGAGGAACCGGTCGGGGTAAACACCTGGGATCCGCAGGCCGGCGTGAAGTAGCTCTCCAGCTTGGGGTTCGGCACCGAGAGCAGCACCTCGTCCAGCCGCAGCGCGTTGTTGAAGTCCGGAACTGCCGAGCCGGCGAGGTTCGGGTTCGCCGTCGCGCTGACTGCAGCGGCCAGCGAACTGTAGCCCTTGGTCGGGGGCAGCGTTCCGCCCAGCTGATTCGCGGCGTCGGCCGCAAAGCCCTTCAGCTGCTTCAGGTCGGCCACCGTGCGATTCACGTGGGCGGCCTGCAGGGCGCGGTTTAGCGCCGGGAGCAGAATGGCCGCCAGGACGCCGATGATGGCGACGACCACTAGGATTTCGATCAGAGAAAAGCCGCGAGCCCGTGGGCACCGGCCGGATCTAACGGGGAGACGATGGGAGTTATTCATGGGAGAAAAGGTTTAGGCCGCGGCGGACGACTCCATCGTCGCGCCAAAGACCTCCTCGGGAGTGGTGAGGCCGAAGGCCGCCTTGATCATGCCGTCCTCGCGGAGGCACCGGGCCCCGGCGTCGCCCGCGTGCACGGCGGCCGCGAACACCCCCTCGGCGGCCTGGGGGTCGAAGCGGGAGCGCTCGCGCAGGAGCAGGTCACTGACCGCCGGGCGCAACTCGCGGAACTCGAAGATCCCGATCCGGCCCGCGTAGCCGCTGCGCCCGCAGGCATCGCAGCCGCCGCCGGCCTCGAAAAAGCCGGTGGCGGCGCGATCCGCCGCCGGCGCCGCCCCGGAGTGCCGGACCAGGTCGAGCAGCGGGCCAAAGCGCTCTGCGAGCGCCGCCGACCGCCGATGGCGCTGCCGGCAGTGGGGGCAGAGCCGCTTAACCAGCCGCTGCCCGAGCAGGAAGCGGCAGGTGGCGGCCAGCATCGAGGCCTCGACCCCGAGGTCGAGGAGGCGGCTTAGCGCTTGGACCGCGGTATTCGCGTGAACGGTGGTCAGGATCAGGTGGCCGGTCAGCGCCAGGCGCATCGCCAGCGCCGCGGTCTCGCCGTCCCGGATTTCGCCCACGATGATGATGTCCGGGTTGTGCCGCAGGAAGGCGCGCAGGGCCGAGGCGAACGGCAGCCGCGGGCTGACCGGCGACTGAGTGACGGTGCGCAGACGGTACTCCACCGGGTCCTCCACGCTCAGGATGCGCTTGTGGCGGGCGTCCAGCCAAGGAACCGCGGCGGCCAGCGTGGTGCTCTTGCCGTGGCCGGTGGGGCCCGAGACCAGCAGAATGCCGTTGGGCTTTTTTAGCTCCCGCCGGAAGCCGAGCGCGGTATCCTCGAGCATTCCCAAGGCCTCGAGTGATCCGACTTGGGCACTCTGGTCTAGGATCCGGATGACAATGCTCTCCCCGTTGATCGCGGGGATAACCGAGTAGCGTAGCGACACCCGCTTGCTGCCGTACTCACGGATTGCCGACGCGTCCTGGGCGTCGAGGCGGTTGGCGACGTCGAGGCCGCCCGCGCCGGCTGCGGACCGGGCCCGCCCATCGGCCCCGCGCGTGGACGAGAGCTTCAGTTGCGCGGAAATCGTCTCCTTCATCGCTCCCGGCAGCGTCCCCCAGGGCACCAGGTCCCCGTCGATCCGCCAGCGGATCTCACAGCTGCGGTCGTCGGGGATGCAGTGAATGTCGGAAAGGCCGCGGGTGTGGGCGGCGGCGCGGATCATGTCCTCGACGAAACGCTCCAGCTCGTTTTCCCGCAGCTCGAGGCTGGCCGCGTAGGTCTCCGCCACCCGGGCGGCGATGTCGGCTTGCGGGGAGACGATCCACTCGACCGTGTGCCCTTCGAGGGCGTACGTCACCTGCGCGAATTGCGGCTCCGAGGGGTCGGCGATTGCGACCGTCAGGCGGTTGCCGGTGCGCGCCACCACCAGCGCATGGCGGCTGCGGGCGATCGCCTCCGGCAGCGTCCGGTGGGCGTCCCCGCTCACCCGTAGGTCCTCCCGCGCCACATAGCGGCAGCCCAGGAATTCCGCGATCCACCGCGCGGCCGCCTCGTCGGCCGCGAGCCCCAGGTCCACCAGGGTCCGGCTGAAGGGCTGCCGTCCGTCCACCTCGCGGTGATAGGCCTGGGCGGAAGCCACTTGCCGCGGCGAGACGCCGCCGGCGCAGACCCGCTCGACCAGGTAAGCGTCGAGCCCGTCGCCCCGGGGCGCCAGGGGGGCGCTCATGATGCGTCCCCCTGCAGGCCGATCCGCTCGACCGGGCGGCCCGCGGACTGGCCCGGGCCACCGCGGCCGACGGGCTGCGGCGAACCCGCCGGGTCGGCTTCGATCGGCACCAGCGCTGGCGGCTCCTCCGCGTTCACCGTAACCAGGAACACGAGCTCGGTGCGGGTCTTCGCGCGTGCCGCGGTCGTGAAGGCATTCCCGAGCACAGGGAGGCTGGAGAGGAACGGGACCCCCCGCTGGTCCTTCGCCGTGGTCTCGGTGATGAAGCCGCCGACCACCGCGGTCTCGTGGTTACGCAGCGTAACCGTGGTGCGCGCCCGCTTCGTGTCGGTGATCGGGGCGGTCTCCTGGCCGTCGGGGGAGGTCACCGTCCCCTTGAGTTCGGTCATCGCCGGGGAAAGCGAGAGCTTTGTCGTCAGGTCGTCGGCGATCTGGACTGTGATCTCGAGCACGTTTCCGAAGGATACGGTGCTCTCCGTGTAGTTGGTGTTCACGATCGGCTGGGTGCCGGCGGTCGTGACGCCGCCGGCATTGATGGTGGTGGTGCTGGTTCGGCTGAAGAAGGGCTGGTCCTCGCTGACCTGAACGAACGCCGTCTGGTTGTTCAGGGCGGCCACCTCCGGCTTGGATTCGATCCGCACGGTGCCCTGGTCGGCCAGCGCGCTGATCGCCGCCGAGACGCCGCCGGCCGCGAGCGTGCCGGTGAAAGTGGCCGGATTGAGGGTGATGGAGCCGACCTGCGTGATCGAGCCGGTCGCGGTGGCCGCGTTCGACAGCTGGATCGCGGTCTGGCCGATCCGGCCGAGCTCGGCGCCGGCGACCGACCAGTCGATGCCGGCCTTCGACTGATCGTTCAGGTCCACCTCCACCACCTTAACCGAGATTCGAGCCTGCCGCCCGACCCGCTGCAGGACGCGGCGCAGGTAGGCCTCGAGGACCGCGTGGGTGCGCAGCGAGCCGCGCAGCTGGACCAGTCCGGCAAAGCGGTTTACCACCAGGGTCTCGCCCTCCCCCACCATCCCCTTCAGGTCGGCGTCCAGCCGGCCCCAGAAGTCGGTGTCGTTCTGCTGCGAGACGCTGAGGGTCGAGCTGCCCCCGCTGCTCGCCGAAGCGTTGGCGCCCCCCAGGGTGGTACCGGGTCCGGTGGTCGCGGCCGTGGTGACGGTGGGAACGCCCGCGACCCCGGTGCCCGTCGCGGTCCCGCCAGCCGATTCGCTCAGGTTGATGCTGGCGGAGCTGGAGCCGGTCTGAGTCATCTGCAGGTAGTCAACCGGGTAGATTCGCGTGACGAAGCGCCTCACGACCAGGTAGCCGCGGTCGCTGACCTCCCAGCTCCAGCCCTTCGGCTGGCAGACGGCATCGAACACGGTCGCCACCGTGGCGTGATGCACCTCGAAGGTCAGGGTCCCCTGAACATCCGGGTCGACGACGACGGGAAAATGGTAGGCGGCCCCGAGCCCCTCCAGGATGGCGCGGGCTTCCTGGCCTTGAACGGAAAAATCGTCGACGCCGGATGCAAGAATCTGGTCCAGGGCGGCGCGGTCCTGGGCGCGGGTGCCCGGGATGGCGACCAGGGCGGCGAGCGCGGCCACACTGCGGGAAAGGAGCGCGAAAATCTTCATCGGGTGGGGAGCGTCTTTAACACATGTTATAAGACAAGTCTAATTTTGCTCTACAGCGATTTTTCCCGCCGGCGCGGGGGGCAGCGCTGGCTTGCCATCGGCAGGCGCCCCGATCCTGCTCGTGGGCTCGTCGGCCCGCCCTCGCCGGTCCGCGCCCCACCCTGCCGATGTCGCACCCGCCTCCCTCGCAGCTGAAATCCAGCGCCAAGGCCGCCCTCTGCCTCGGCGCCCTCGGCGTCGTCTTCGGTGACATTGGCACCAGCCCGCTCTACACGATGAACGAGTGCATCAGCCACTTGCCCGCGGGGAGCCGGATCGACGGGATGATGGGGATCCTCTCGCTCATCTTCTGGTCGCTGGTGCTGGTGGTGAGCGTCAAATACCTCGGCTTCATCACCAAGGCGGACAATCACGGGGAGGGCGGCATCTTCGCGCTCCTCGCCCTGATCCACGCCCGGCACGACGCCGGGCCGAGCAAGCGGCCGGCCAAGCGGGGGCTTGGCATCGCTATCGTGGTGATCCTGATCGGCGCGGCGCTCCTCTTTGGCGACGGCATCATCACGCCGGCGATCTCCGTCCTCGGGGCCGCCGAAGGCCTGAACGCCATCAGCCCGGGCTTTGCCGCCTTCGTGCCCTGGCTCGCTTGCGTGATCCTCGCCGTCCTCTTTTGGTTTCAGCACCGCGGCACGATGCAGATCGGCGCCGTGTTCGGCCCCATCATGCTCGTCTGGTTCGCCGCCCTCGGCGTCCTCGGCGGCTACTACATCGTACAGGAGCCCTATGTCCTGCGCGCCCTGAACCCGATGTGGGGCCTGCGCCTCCTCCACCATCCCCCTGCCGAGGTCACCGCCCTCCTCGGCTCCGTCGTCCTCGCCATCACCGGCGCCGAGGCGCTCTACGCCGACATGGGCCATTTCGGCCGGCGGGCGATCACGCTCGCCTGGTACGGCGTCGCCTTCCCCGGGCTGGTCCTCAACTATTTCGGCCAGGTGGCCTACCTTTACGCCCACCCGCTCTCCCACGCGAACCCCTTCTTCGCCATGGCGCCGGACGGGCTCGCCCGCAGCACGCTGACCGGGCTCTCGATCGTGGCGGCGATCATCGCCAGCCAGGCCCTGATCTCCGGCGCCTACTCCCTCTCGCGCCAGGCGATCCAGCTCGGTTACTTCCCGCGCCTGAAGATCAACCACACGAGCGCCGGCCACGCCGGGCAGATCTACGTGCCCTTCGTCAACACCCTCCTCGCCTTCGGCTGCATCATCACGGTCATCCTCTTCCGCTCCACCGACCGGCTGGCCTCGGCCTACGGCATCGCCGTCACGGGCACGATGGCAATCACGAGCGGCGCGTACTATGTCGTGGCGCGGCGTAACTGGCACTGGCCGTTCCTGGTCGCCGCTCCCATCTGCGGCCTGTTCCTCGTGATCGACCTCGGCTTCTTCGGCGCCAACGCCCGCAAGCTCGCCGACGGCGGCTGGTACCCGCTCGTGATCGCGGCCGGGATCCTCGCGGTCATGCACACCTGGAAGATGGGCCGCAATATCGTCTTCGAACGGGTCTACGGCGGCAACGTCACCGAGGAGGAGCTGACCACCATCGCCCGCAGCAAGTACGTGACCCGGGTCTCGGGCGCCGCGGTCTTCATGGTCGGCTCCCCGAAGGGCACCCCGCTCGCCTTGCTCCACCACGTGAAGGCGAACCGCTGTCTGCACAAGACGGTGGTGCTCCTCAGCATCGTGGTCGAGGACCGGCCGAGTGTCGCGGAGGCCCATCGCATGCAGCTGCGCGAGATCGGCGAGGGCATTTGGCGGGCCACCGGCCACTACGGGTACATGGAATCGCCCGACGTCAGCGACCTCATCGGGCGGGTGCGCGCCGCCGGCCTCACGATCAACCCGCAGTCCGCGACCTACTTCTTCAGCCGCGAGATGGTGATGAGTGGCGGGAAGACCGGCATGTGGGAGTGGGAGAAGGGCCTCTACAGTTTCCTGATCCGCAACGCACGACCCGCCAAGGACTACTACAATATCACGCCCTCGCAGATCATCGAAATCGGACTGCCGGTGCAGCTGTAGTTCGGGATCGGTGCTGCGCCGGAAGCCCGCGCTACGTAGTGCCCCCACCCGCAACGGGAGCCCCGATGCATCCGCCTACACACCGGGTCCGTAGGTAATGGACAAGCCAATGACGTTAGCGTTGCCCCTATTTCGGATATCGTTCCTGATCAAGGAACCGCAGGGCCATCTCGGGTGGTCCGTGTGCCACGCCAGGATGACCCCAGCTGACGATAACGAAGACCACGAGCAGCGCGCCCGCGCCAATGCGGAGCTCATCCGGCGGATGGCCGGCGGCGACCGCGATGCGCTGGCCGAGCTCTACGACAAGCTGGCCCGGCCCCTCTACGCCACCGCTCGCCACATCCTGAACGACGCCGCCGAGGCCCAGGACGTGGTGCACGACGTCTTTTTGACCCTGTGGGAAAACGCGGCCTCGTTCGACAGCGCCCGCGGCGCCGCCTTCTCCTGGGCGGTGACCCTGACCCGCAACCGCTCGATTGACCGGCTGCGCAGCCGCTCCAACCGCGCCCGGCTCCTCGGCGACTCCGTGCCCTCCGACCTGGGCTACGACGCGGAGGGCGGCTTCATCGGCGGCGACGACTTGGCCCAACTGGGCGACCGCGCCGCGGCGGTCCGCTCCGCCTTGGCCGAGCTGCCGCCCGACCAGCAGAAGGCCCTGGAACTCGCCTTCTTCTCCGGGCTGACCCAGAAGGAGATCGCCGAAAAGCTCAGCGAGCCGATCGGCACCGTGAAGGCGCGGATCCGCCGAGGCCTCCTCAAATTGCGCGACATGCTCGCGCACCGGCTATGATCGACGAACGCCACGAGGAACTCGCCGCCCAGCACGCCTTCGGCCTCCTGGAGGGGGCGGAGCGCGCGGAGTTCGTCGCCGCCATGGAGGCGAGCCCGGAGCTGCGCCGCCTGGTGGCGGAACTCACCCTCGCCGCCACCGGCCTGGCCCACGCGGCGCCGGAGGCCACGCCGCCGGAGGAGCTGAAGGCGCGCATCCTGGCGAGCGCGGCGGGCCGCGTCCCGGCCGCAGCGCCCGCCCGGCCGCCCGCCGAGGTCATCGCCTTCCCGGCCTGGGTCCCCTGGCTCGCCGCGGCCGCTCTCGGAATCGCCGCGCTGTGGTACGGCCGCGAGTACTCGGCGGCCCAGGCCGAGAACGGCCGCCTCCAGACCGACGCGGTTGGCGCCCTTGCCGCCCTGCATCAGGCCCAGGCCCAACTCGACCAGGAGCGCGGCGCGGCCCTGCGCAGCCTGGAGGAGACCCAGTCCGAGCTCGCCCGCGCCAAGCAGATGGTCACCGACACGAGCCGGCGGGTGGCCGAGCTCTCGGCCCAGCTGAAGGACCAGGGCGAACTGGCGAAGCTCAAGATCGCGACGCTCGCCTCCATGCTCGGCAACAGCCCGGCCGCGGTGGCGGTCGCGGTCTGGGATCCCTCCCGCGCCCAGGGCGTCCTCTCCGTCTCCAAGCTGCCGGCGGCGGCCGCCGAGAAGGACTATCAGCTCTGGGTGATCGACAAGCGGTATCCGGCGCCCGTCAGCGCCGGCACCTTCGTGGTCGACCCGGTGACTGGGGAGGCCCACGTCGTCTTCCGCGCCGACAAGCCGGTGGACGCGATCGCCAAGTTCGCGGTGAGTCTCGAGCGCAAGGGCGGCGCCCCCTCCCCCCAGGGGCCGATCGTCCTCATCAGCCCGTAGGGCGCCGCGGAATCCGGGCCGCCCGATGCATCTGCGGGACCACCGGGCGCGTAGGCACGGGGTGGCCCTCCCCGCGCGTTTCCTCCTGCTGGCGCTCCTCCTCGCCGCGCCCCTCCGGGCGCACGACCCCGGCCTCGGCACGGCCCAGCTTGAGCTCCGGGACGGCGGCCTGGTCGCTGTCGTGGGTTACGCGCCGCGCGACCTGAAGGCGCTGCTCCCGCCCTCGCCCGCGGCGGACGCCGCGACCTGGACGACGGCCGACTTCGCGGCCGAAAAGGGGGCCCTGGAGGCCCTGGGCCCCCGGCTCCTCGAGGTCGCGGACGCCCGGGGCCCGCTGGCTTGGGCGCAGGACTCGGTGGCCCTTTCCTCCGGTAACAGCGTCACCTTCACCCTGACGGCGGCGCGTTGTCCGTCGGGACCCGCCACGGTCCGGAGCCTGGTGGCCGGGCGGTTGCCGCCCGGCCACCGCGACTACCTCTCGGTCACCGACCTGCACGGCCGCCTCCTCGTGGAAAAGCTCGTGGCGGCCGGCGAGCCGGCGGTGACCGTGGACCTGCCGGGCACAGGCGCGGCCCCCCAGGACGAGGCGGAGCCTCCGCCCACCTTCTGGGGTTTCCTCCGCCTCGGCATCCTCCACATCTGGACCGGCTACGACCATCTCCTCTTCCTTTTTGGGCTCCTGGTCGTCTGCCGCAGTTTTCGCTCGATCGTGGGGATCATCTCCTGCTTCACCGTCGCGCACTCGATCACGCTGGCCCTCGCCACGCTCGGCATCGTGAACATCCCGAGCAGCGTGATCGAGCCGGCCATCGCGGCCTCCATCTTCTACGTCGGGGTCGAGAACCTGGTGCGCCGTGGGGCCGAGCCCAAGGGCCGGTGGGCGCTCACCTTCGCCTTCGGCCTCATCCACGGCTTCGGCTTCGCCAGCGTGCTGCGCGAGCTCGGCATCGGCACGAACGGCCACGGCCTCGCGATGCCCCTCTTCACCTTCAACCTCGGCGTCGAGATCGGCCAGATCTCCATCGCCCTGGTCGTGCTGCCGATCGTCTGGCAGCTGCGCAAGCTTCCCGCCTTCGTGCGCCGGGGCGTGCCGATCCTCTCGGCCCTGGTCGCGCTCGCCGGCCTCTACTGGTTCCTCGAGCGGACCCTCTTCTGAGGGAACCCGCCAGCGCGGAATCCGCCGGGAAGTTCCCGGCGGCCCCGGCCGCGGCGCGGTTCCCCTCGCCGGACGTTGGCCACGGCATATACGGCCAAGCGGGACCGGCGGATGCCGAGTCAGTACTTTATGCAGATTTACCTGCACCCGGGCATCCGCGCCACCGGGTGGCGCGAATGTGCCCCGATGCCCGCCTCACCCCGCTTCCGCCCGCTGCTGCTCGCCAGCAGCCTCCTCGCCCTCGCCGTGCCCGCCCTGCACGCCGCCGCCCCGGCCAGCCTCGACGAGCGGATCATCCTGGTCCCGGCCGCCGGGACGGACAAGGAGGACCGCGACATCACCCAGTGGCAGGGCCGGATCAAGGTCGCGGCCGCGTCTGACGCGGCGCTGCCCGGGGCGTACGAGCGGCTGGGCTGGGCCTACATGGGCAAGGCCCGCCGGACGCTCGATGCCGGCTACTACAAGCTGGCCGAAAAGACCGCCGACGCCATGGACGCGCGCTTCGGACCAACCAATGAGGCGCTGCTGCTGCGCGGCAGCGTCGACCACAACCTGCACCGCTTTGCCGACGCCGAGGCCGTCGCCCGCCAGCTGGTCGCCCGGCGGGGGCTCGCCTTCGACTATGCGCTCCTCAGCGACGCCCTGATGGAACAGGGCAAGCTCGCCGAGTCCGTCCAGGCCTGCCAGAAAATGATGGCGCTCAAGCCGGGCGTCGACGCCTACAGCCGTGCGGCCAACCTGCGCTGGCTGACCGGCGACCTCCCGGGCGCCATCACCGCGATGGAGGCCGCGGTCCGGGCCGGCAGCCCGCTGGACGCGACCAACACCGCCTGGACGCTCTCGCGGCTTTCCGCCTACTACCTGCAGGCCGGCCGGTCCCACGACGCGCTCCAAGTGGCCCAGTCTGCCGCGCGCCTGGTCCCCGAATATCCGCCCGCCCTGCTTGCCCAGGGCCGCGCCTATCTTGCCATGGGCCAGACCGCCCTGGCCGCCCGGCAGATCGCCGTGGCCGCGCGCCTGAATCCACTTCCCGAATACCAGTGGTGGCTGGCCGACACCCTGCGCATCGCCGGCGACCCGGCCGGCGCTCTCCGGGTCGAGGCGGAGCTGGCGGCCCGCGGCGAGGCGGCCGACCCGCGCACCTATTCCCTCTTCCTCGCCACCCGCCGGGAGCTGCCCGCCGAGGCCCGCCGGCTCGCCACCGCCGAGCTCGGCAACCGGGCGGATGTCTTCACCCAGGATGCCCTCGCCTGGTCGCTCGCCGCCAGCGGCGACCTGGCGGGCGCCGACACCGCCATCCAGGCCGCGCTCGCTGCCCGGACCCAGGACGCGCGGCTGTTCCTGCACGCCGGCGAGATCGCGCTCGGCCGCGGCCAGCCTGCCGCCGCCCGAGGCTACTTCGCCCAGGCCGAGAAGTACGCCTTCACCCTGACCCCCAGCGAGCGCGCGCTCCTGGATTCCCGGCTGCCCCGGAGCAGCTGAACCCCTGTCCCCTCCCGCAACGAAACCACAACCCTAGTCATGAACGTCATCCGATCCCGATCCCGCGCAGGCCTCCTGGCCCTCCTGGCCAGCGCCGCCTTGCTCACCCCCCGTCCCGCGGCCGCTTCCAGCCACATGGACGCCCCGCTGATCACCCTCGACCCGGCGGCCAACACCACCGACGTCTACGCCTTTGTCGCCAACCAGCCGAACGGCAAGAAGGCGCTCGAGGTCGCACTCGGCGTCTATCCGTTCGAGGAGCCCGGCGTCGGCCCGAACGCCTACAACTTCGACCCCAACGTCCTCTACTCGATCATCGTCTCGACCGGCGCCGCCGTCGCGGCCGGCAACGACACGATCGTGTACCAGTTCCAGTTCGCGACCACCTACAAAACCAGCGCCACGATCCTGCAGTCCTACGTCGGCGTGGTCGGGACGGACGGTGACGCCAGCCAGAACCTCACCCAGACCTACACGGTGACGAAGATCGCCGGGGGCGTGAGCACGGTTCTCGGCACGGGCATCGTGCCCCCGAACAACCAGGGCATCGCGACCCCCCATTACAACGGCGACGAGAACGGCAACAACCCGGCCAAGCCCGGCGTCGCCGCCGCCGGCCAGCTGGACGTCTACACCCAGGGCGCCGTCACCAACCTCACGCTCGGCTACCGCTCCTTTGCCGGCCAGCGCGAGGACGGGTTCTACGGCGACGTCAACGCGGTGTTCGACCTGCTGAACCTGCGCACCGGCTCCGCCAACTCGTTCGACAGCCAGAGCGGCTACAACATGC
>Ga0302314_10001381_pt1 | contig 45463 bp, 45 predicted proteins | sample III_Palsa_N2_3_FD_200533 | JGI IMG/M metagenome (GOLD analysis project Ga0302314, IMG submission 200533) | Peat permafrost microbial communities from Stordalen Mire near Abisko, Sweden - III_Palsa_N2_3 | ecosystem: Environmental > Terrestrial > Soil > Palsa > Peat permafrost | place: Sweden...
ACGCTGCCAACTATGAACTCCTCAAAGTCGCGCCTCAGGCCGGCTCCTACGTCTCGGAGAGCAACTACTTCAACAAAAACTGGGGCCACGCGTTCTGGGGCCCGAACTACGCGCGCTTAAAGGCGGTCAAGCGCAAATACGACCCCGAAGGTCTCTTCTTCGTCCACCACGGCGTCGGGTCGGACGAGTGGTCGGCGGACGGGTTCGAGCGGTTGGCCTAGCTCGAGAGCGGATCCAAAAGCAGACGCACGGAAACTCGGCTATGAGCCCCTTAGCGGTCTACTCCGAGACTCGACTTCAATGTCCGACTAGGGTCCGACATCCGCCAATCCTGATCGGGCCCGACCCTAAACGCCGTAGCCGATCCGCACCACGCCCCACTTGCGGCCGTTGATGCGGATCGGCACCGAGATGTCCTTCATCAGCTGGAACCGGTCGCCCATGTTGCGGCGATAGGTCTGCAGCAGGAACGGCTTGTCGTGGCCGGTCGAGGCCTTGGCGGTGCGGTCGGTGTAGATCCGGCGGCTGCGGCAGTTGGCGGCGTTCCAGATCGGATCGCCGGGACGCTGCGGCTTCGAGCAATAGTCGTTGTGGCGCGGCAGATAGCCGTTCACGTCGGTCGAGGCGCAATAGGCGATCTTGACCGGCCCGGCCAGCAGCGCCTCCTGGATCGGCGGCAGCAGCCGGTCGAGCGCCGCGGTCGCGCGGGTCCGGAATTCCTGCGGGTCGGTGCCGGATATCTTCTGATAGTCGAAATCGAACAGGTCGCGCTCGCTCAAGGCGCCCTGGCGAATCGCGTCTTCAAGCGCGGCCGTGACCCGCCGGCCGGCTTCGAGCGCGGTCTCGATGAAGGGCGTGTCGACCGTCTCCAACCCGCTGGAGCTGGTCAGCGCCACGACATTCTCGGCGAGCGTCAAGAGCCGGCCGATCCGGTCGGTCGCGGCATCCAGGCTGCGGCTCGAGCCGCCGACGCCGGTCGCGATCGTTTCGGCATTGCCGAGGAAATCGCGGCAGCGCCCGTCCGACGCCTCTGCGGCGCCGGCGATGTCGCGCGTGCCGGCCTCGACCTGGTTCAACGTATCGGCGATCTGGTCGAGCGTGCCGGCGATCGACGCGGTGCCGTCGCGCACCTGGACGGCGCTGGTGGCGCCGGCGGTCGCGCGCTTGACCAGCTCGTCGATCTTGCGGGTGAGTTCGCTGAGTGTCGTGTTGATTTCCTGGGTCGCCTCGGCGGTCTGTTTGGCCAGCGCCTTGACCTCGGTCGCCACGACCGCAAAGCCGCGCCCGGCCTCGCCGGCACGCGCGGCCTCGATCGTGGCATTCAAGGCCAGCAGATTGGTCTGGCGCGCGATGGTCTCGATCACGCCGGCGACCCGGCCGACCTGCTTCAGCGAGCCGGCCAGCTCCGCCGCTTCGGCGCCGATGCCGGTGATGGCGGATGCCAGGCCGCGAATCGCCTCCAGCGAGCCCTCGACCGTTTCGCGCGAGCTGCGCATCTCGCGCGTGCCGGCGTCGGCGATGGCGAGCGTGCGCCTGGCGATGTCCAGCACATGGGTATTGCCGGAGGCGACGTCGCCCGCGGCCGCGCGCAGCGCGCCCAGCGCATCGGATTGTTGGCGGACATGGCCGGTCACATCCTCGATGCGGCCGGCGACGTCGGCCACTTCCAGGCCTAGGCCGCCCAGCTCGCGGGCGAGGTCGCGCAGGCTGGCGTCGGAACCGGAAACAGAGGACATGCGGCGGCGCTCCCGAAGATTTTCATGGTTTTGCCATGAGTGTCATCGGGCGGGCGACGGGGTCAAGCCTGTCGCAACCTTAAAGCGGGATGTCGGCCCAAGCCGAAGCTTGGGCCCGTGAGTCTAGCCCAGCGTACGGCCGCCGCGACCGCGCCGGACCGGCGCTGGGGCCAGGCTCTTGAACAGGCTGCCGCCGGGCAGCATCTCGTTTAAATAGCGCCGGCTGCGCTCGGATTCGGTCAGCATCGCGCCGCCCAGCCGTTCGGTCGCGACGGACCCCAGCCAAGTGACGATCACGAAGCCTGCGATCAATGAGATAATAAGGGCGGGTGCCACCGAGAAGTCGGGAAACATCGCATGCGACAAGGCAGCGAAACCGGCTGTAATAAGCAGCGTTGCGAAAATCTCGGCGAAGCGCTGAAGCGGCGTCTTGTAGACGACTATTCGATCCGACATGCGGCTCGTGCCCCCTCCTTCAGGGGCGGATCATCCGGAAAAGCTCCGGATCACCGACCAAAGTAGCGATTTCTATCGGTCTTCGCAACCTTCGGCGGCGCAGGCCAGACGCGCCCTTGGCTGCAGGACCAGATTTAGCGGTCGATCCTTGCCAGACCCGCCATAGCTCGACCATGATTTCGCCAGAGCGTCAGCGGGGGCTGTCAGGGGCATGCCGGATCTCAGTTGGGAAATACGCCTGGGCGGCATCGTCGCCGGGGTCGACGAGGTCGGGCGCGGGCCGCTCGCGGGACCGGTCGTGGCTGCGGCGGTGATTCTCGATCCCAAAAATCTGCCGCGCGAACTCGATGGGCTCGACGATTCCAAGGTGCTGTCGGCCGAGGCGCGGGCGCATTACGTGACCGTGCTGCGCCGCGTTGCCATCATCGGCGTGGGCGCTGCCAGCGTCGGCGAGATCGACCGGATCAATATCCTGCAAGCGTCCCTGCTGGCCATGGTGCGCGCCGTCGGGCGCCTCGGCCAATGTCCCGACGTGGCGCTGATCGACGGCAACCGGGCGCCGAAGCAGCTCGCGTGCCGCGCAGTGACCCTGGTCAAGGGCGATTCGATTTCGCTGTCGATCGCGGCGGCCTCGGTCATCGCCAAGGAAATCCGCGACCGGGCGATGGTGCAGCTGCATCGGCGCTATCCGGGCTATGGCTGGGACACCAATGCCGGCTATCCGACGGCGACCCACCGCGCCGCGCTCGGCACGGTCGGCCTGACCTGCCACCATCGCCGCAGCTTCGCGCCGTGCCGGGCCATTCTCGAAGGCATCGGCCTGGATACCATCGCCCTCGACGCGGCGGAGTAGCCGTTGCAGGCGGTTCTGGGCGCGGCATTTCCGGTGTTTGCATTGATTTTCGCCGGCACGATCGCCGGTCGTTTCGGGCTGCTCGACGCGGCCGTCACCAATGCGCTCAACCGTTTCGTCGTCAGCCTGGCGCTGCCGGCGCTGCTGTTCGACGTCACCGTGCACGCACCGTTGGGCCAGGTGCTGGACTGGGGGTTCGTGGCGGCGTTCGGCGGCGGCATCCTCGGCACGCTTGTGCTGATGGCGCCGACGTTCCGGCGCCAGAGCCTGACCATCGCGTCGCTGCGCGGGCTGAACGCGACCTATGCCAATGTCGGCTTCATGGGCATCCCGCTCTGTGCCATGGCGTTCGGCCCGGCCAGCCTCGGACCGGTCGTGATCGCGGTCATCATCACCGCCTCGGTGCAATTCGCGGGCGTGATCGCGCTGATCGAGATCGATCGTCATGGCGGCGACGGCGTCGCCCGCATCGTCGTGCCGCGCCTGATGCGCAATCCGCTGCTGGTGGCGCCGCTCTTTGGGTTGCTGATCGACGGGCTGGGCTTCGCGGTGCCGAGCCCCGTCGGCGCTTTCATCAAGCTCTTGGGCCAGGCGGCCAGCCCCTGCGCGCTGGTTGCGACCGGGCTGTTCATCGCCGCCCATCGCAACGACTTCCGCCTGGGGGCCGTGCCGCTGCTGGTGACGCTGAAGCTGATCGTGCAGCCGGCGATCGCCTGGCTGATCGCCGGACCGATGCTGCATCTGGCACCGCTCCCGACGGCGGTCGCCGTGCTGCTGAGCGCGCTGCCGACCGGCACCGGCCCGTTCATCCTGGCCGAGGCCTACGACACCGACCGCGGGCCGGCGGCCGCCACCATCTTGCTGACCACGGTGCTGTCGGTGCTGACCGTCACGGCACTGCTCGCCGTGCTGGCCTAGCTTTGGAACTTTGAAGGAGAGCCGTGGCCATGGTGGACCAGCCCGATATCGTCATCATCGGCGGCGGCCCGGCGGGCTCGACCGCTGCGGCCTTTCTCGCGATGAAGGGCCGCCACGTGGTGCTGGTCGAGAAGGAGGCGCATCCCCGGTTCCATATCGGGGAGAGCCTGCTGCCGCGTAATCTCGACATTTTCGAACGGTTGGGCGTGCTGGAGCAGGTGCGCGGCATCGGCGTGCACAAGCCGGGCGCCCAATTCGTCTCCGACCGCACGGGGCGCAGCAGCGCGTTTCCGTTTGCCAACGCGCTCAACCGCGACCGGAGCCATGCCTGGCAGGTCAAGCGCGCCGACCTCGACGCCCTGCTGTTTGCCAATGCCGTCAAGCAGGGTGCGACCGCCTTCGAGCAGACGCGGGTCACTGAGGTCCAGCTGGGCCAGCACGGCCAGCGCGCCATCGTGACGGCGCGGACGAAGGATGGCGGGACGGTCGAATGGCAACCGCGCTATCTGCTGGACGCCTCCGGTCGCGACACTTTCATGGCCGCGCGCCTGAACGTGAAAGACTCGAACAAATACAACAATACCGCCGCGATGTACGCCCACTTCACCGGCGTCACCAGGCTCGAGGGCGACTTGCCCGGCTATATCCGCATCCATCTGGCCGAAGACGGCTGGTTCTGGCTGATCCCGTTGCCGGGCGACATCACGAGCATCGGCTTCGTCGGCAATCAATCGGCCTGGAAGGGGCGCCAAGGGACGGTTGAAGAGCTGTTCGCCAGCCGCATCGCGTCGAGCCCCTCGGTTGCCGCGCGCACGGTTGGTGCCACCATGGTCTCGGAGGTGTTCAGTACCGCCAACTACAGCTACCGCGCGCGCCAGGGCCATGGCGACGGGTTTCTGATGATCGGCGACGCCTATGGCTTCGTCGATCCGATGTTCTCGACCGGCGTGCTGATGGCGATGACCGCGGGCGAGTTGGGCGCCGACGCCGCCGATGCCTGGCTCGACGATCCGGCGCGCGGGCGGAAACTGGCCGACCGGACCAATCGGGAGCTGGCCCGCGCGATGGACCGCATCAGCTGGCTGATCTACCGCATCAACGATCCGGTCATGCGCACCATGTTCATGTCGCCGTCGAACCGTTTCTACATGCGGGACGGCATCATCAACATGCTGGCGGGCAATCTACGGGGCAACCTGCGCTCGGTCATTCCGATCGCCTGCTTCAAACTCGCCTATCATTTCCTGACCGCGCTGCACCGTCGCGGGCTCGGTGGCGAACTGCCGGAGCAGGCGCCGACGGCGGTGCCCAGCCCCGGCGATTAGCCGGCCTCAGTCGTGTGTCGGTCCCGGCGCCATCGTGTCGAACACACCGTCGCGGCGGACGAGTGCGTGGAATAGCGCCGCCGCGACATGCAGCAGGATCAGCGCGAAGAACGCGAAGGCGAGATAGAAATGCGCGTCCCACAGCAGGGCGTGCAGGCCGTCGCTCTGCGGCAGGATCGCCGGCAGATGCACGCCGCCGAACAGCACGATCGGATATCCCGCGGCCGAGAGCATGCCCCAGCCGATCAGCGGCATGCCGATCATCAGCAGATAGAAGGCCAAATGGGACAGGTGAGCCGCGAGCTTCATCGGCTCGGGCAAGTCGGCCGGCAGCGCCGGCGCGCCATGGCGCACGCGCAGCACCAGGCGGATGAGCGCCAGCACCAGAATGGCGATGCCGAGCGGCTTATGCAGCGAAATCAGCGCCAGGTGGATCGGCGTGATGGTCGAGACCATGCCGACGCCGATGAACAGCATGGCGATGATGCAGATGGCGATCAGCCAGTGCAGCACGCGCTGCCCCGGGCTGAAGCGATGATGGATCCCGCTCATGGCTTGGCTCCCGGGACGGTGCGGGGATAGTCGTCGGCCTCCGCCGTGCGCCGGTCGAAGGATTTCGCGTAAGCCGCGGAGCGCGCGGCGGGGAACGGATCGTCCGAGGTGTGAATGCCGGCGGGCAGGACGGTCGGATCGAAATTGACGTCTCGGCATGGGCCGTCGGCCTCGGCCTCGATCTTGTCGACCGTCAGCGTGCCGACCTCGACCGTCTTGCGATCGTCCGGCCAAGCCTTGCTCGGGTCCGCGGTCTGGTCGCCCGGATTGGCCAGGGTCACGACCATGGTCCAGCGCTGTGGCCCGCTGCCGACGCGCTGGGTGATCTCCTGTTCCAGAAAGTCGGGATCGCGCTTCGCCAGATCCTCTGGCGGGACGGCGGCCGGCTGGGCCACCGGCAGCAGCGACCAGCGCACCACATGGTCGGTCCCGGATGCATCCGCAAAGACGAAGCTGTTGAGGCTGTTGAAGCGCTCTTCGGCATAGCTGCCGGTCCAGGGCGCGCTCTTGGCCCAGGCACCGAAATTGCCGAGCTCCGGATGGGCCGCGACGAAATTCTTCATGGCGTCCGGCGCCTTGCTGCCGGACGCGGTCAACAGCTCATAGAAGGCTTGCGGGGTCGCGACCGGGAAGAACGGCGCGTCGATCATGGCGCTGCGCCACTCCTGCCCGTCCGGCGTCGAGATCTGCAGGCCCAGGCCCCGCACGCGCACGGTCGCGTCAGCCGCGCCGGGAGCCGGCGTGGCGAGATTGAAGCGGCCTAGCACCGGATATTGACCCTTGACGAAAACCATGGCCTTCGACAGCGCCGTGCCGGCGTCGTTCGCCTCGAACATGCCGGTGAAGCAGATGCCCTTGGCATGGTTGCGGCGATGGCCGAGCGCCGGGCCGCCGGGCGGGGCGAGCGCATCGACCAGCTTGTCGGGGGTAAGACGCTGCGGCGAGAACCAGCCCGCCGTATAGGCGAAGGCTGCGGCACCGACGCCGACGACGGCGGCGATCAGCACCAAAGGTCCAAGCGAAGCGGGGCGAGGGGACGGGCTCATTCAAACCTCACGGCCAGGGGGCGACGGTCCTGCAAGCGAGAGTATCATCTTACCGGTCGAAATGTCTGATTGATTGCTTCGGCTTAACCGTCGCTCAGCCGGTCGAACAGCCGAATGGCCAGCATCATCAGGTCGCGCTCGACCGGGGTCAGCCGGGCGCGGAGCGCGTCGGCCAACCAGGTCTCCTGGCGGCCCACCGCCGTGCGCAGCCGATCGACGCCGGCGGGCGTGATCTCGATTCGGGTGCGTCGGCGGTCCGCCGCGTCGGTCTGGCGCGAAATCAGATGTTGTTCTTCCAGTGCTGCCAATACCCGCGTCAGCGATTGCGGCTGCAGCCGCTCCTGGGCCGCCAGTTCGCTCGCACTCATCGGCCCGTTGCGGAACAGGCAGGCGAGCGCGCCATAGCGGGACGGCCCCAGTCCGGTCTCGCCGCGCTCGGCGCGGAGCCGCCGCTGCAGCCGCGCGAAACTGGCGCGCAACCGCCGGGCATCCGCCGCGTCGCTCTCTCGATCTTCCGTCATATTGATACGCTATACGTATTGATTATGTGTCGAATCGATTTGACTCTCTGCTGATATCTTCGGAATATCAATACGCAATACGTTTCAATATGGATCTGCCGACATGCTGCAGGATGTGGTGGGCGACTGCCGGGCGTCGGTCCGGCGCGAGCCGGTGCTGTGGGGTATCGCGCTCGCCGTGACGCTGGTCCATCTGGGCCTGGCCGGCCGCTACGACGCGTTCCGGAACGAGCTGTATTTCATCATCTGCGGCCGGCATCCGGCCTGGGGCTATGTCGATCAGCCCCCGCTGATCCCGTTGTTGGCCGCGGGCACGCAGTTGTTCGGGCAGAGCGTCTGGCTGCTGCGTCTGCCGGCGGTGCTGGCGGCGGTGGCGCTGGTGCCGCTGTCGGCCGGGATCGCCCGCGCGCTCGGCGGCGGCACTGTGGCGGGCTGGGTCGCGGGCCTTGCCGGCGCTTTGTCGCCGATGCTGATGGCAATCTCGACCACGCTCACGACCGCGACGCTGGAGCCGCTCGGCTGGACCGCACTCACATACTTCGCGCTGCGCGCGGTGCGTGGCGATAGCCGGTTCCTCTACGGCGCCGCCGTGGCAGCGGGCTTGTCGATGCAGGCGAAATATGGGGTCGCGATCTGGATCCTGGCGCTGTTGGTCGGTCTGGTCGCGACGCCGGCGCGCGGGCTGTTTCGGCATCCGACGTTCTGGCGCGCGGCCTTGGTCGCGATCGCGATTGGTTGCCCGAGCGTGATCTGGCAGGGGATGAACGGTTGGCCGCTGCTGGAAGTGATCAAGCCTGCGGTCGGCGGCACCAATTTCACCGGCACGCCGGTGCATTTCCTGATCGGTCAGGTGCTGGAACAGAACCTGATGCTGGCGCCGCTCTGGATCGCCGGCATCGTGGCGCCGTTCGTCGGGACCCGGCTGAAGGACGCGCGCTTCATCGCGGTCGCTTATCCGGTCGCTGCCGCAATCGTGATCGGCGCTCACGGCAAGAATTACTACCTGGCCGGCGTCTATCCCAGCCTGTTCGCGGTCGGTGCCGTGGCGCTGGAGGGCGTGCCGCGCTGGGGTCGAGCGGTCTGGCTGGTGCTCGCGGTGGCACAGGCGGCGGTGCTGGCGCCGGTGGTGCTGCCGATCCTCGATCCGCCCGTACTCGACCGCTACCTGGCCAAAACCCATCTGGCGCCGCCGCCGGAAGAGGCGGCCGCCGTTGGCGCCCCCTTGACTCAAGTGTTCTCCGATGAACTCGGCTGGCGCTCGCTGGAGACCCAGGTGGCCGCCGCCTATCGCGCCTTGCCGGAGGCGGAGCGCGCCCATACGGCGCTGATCGCTGCCGATTATGGCGAGGCCGCGGCGCTCGATTTCTACGGCGCCGCCGACGGGCTGCCGCCGGCTCTCAGCGGTCAGAACCAGTATTTCCTGTGGGGCATCCACGGCTTCGACGGCGATACCCTCATCATGGTCAATGGCGAGCCGGCGCGCTTTGCCCGGCTGTGCCGCTCGACCGAAGTGGTCGGCACCATCGGCGCGCCCTACGTCATGCCCTATGAGAACGACCGTCCGATCATCCTCTGCCGCGGCCTGCGCCGGCCGCTCGCCGAAGTTTGGCCGGCGTTCCGCCGTTTCAGGTAGGGCGAGCGTTCAGAGCGGATGCATATCGACGGCGGCGCGGGTGCGGTCGGCAAGGTCGATGGTGATACGCAGGGTATCGGCATGGCGGACGCCGCGCACCATCAGGCTGTCCGGCAGCGTGAAGGTGAAGGTATCGCCTTCGAACTTCGCATTGAACGTCTTGAAGCCCGGGGCGGTCTTGCCGAGCGGACCATGGCCCCAGCCGTAGATGATCTTGCCGCCGGGCAGCAGTTCCAGATAGGTCTCTTGCCCGCGCGTGCTATAGCCGAACCAGGCTTGGCCGCCGCCGGCGCCGGGCTTGACGCCCATCTGGGCGAGAGCGGCCTGGGTCTCGTCGGCGCCGCAATGATATTCGCTGGGCGCCGGCGTGCGGTCCGGCTCCATGAAATAATCCATGCAGGTGGCGAACGGATCGAACCGCCTTGTGTCGGCACCGGCATTGCCCCGGATGCCGTTGTTCTCGTCGATCAGCGCGAAGGGGATGTTGCCGCGCGCCGTCAGCGTCTTGCGCGCGTCCTCGCCGCGTTCGACGCCCATCATCTGCTCGTCCGCCTCGGGAAACAGCACGAACAGCCGGACCGGCGCGATGGTCTCGAGCCGGCTGGTCGTCCATTTCCGATTGGGGGCGACCAGGTCCGCGGTGATCTCGGGGGTGGGCGTGCCACGGTCCAGGCGGCGGCCGACGCCGGTGCTGGGCGCGAACGCGATCACGCCGTAGAGATCCTTGATGGTGAGCGCACTCTCGATCGCGATGCCGCCGCCGAAGCCCTGGCCTGCGATGATGACGCGCTTGTAGCCGCGCGCCTGGGCGTCCGCGACCTCTTGGGCGAGCGCGTCCATCAAGGGTTGGATCTGCGCCTGCCATTGGGAGGCTTCCGCCAGACGTGAATTGCGCTGCAGCCGGATCACGTCCCAACCGAGCGCTGCCATGCCCTCGATGCCGCGGATCGGCGGCACGTCGGGACCAAGGCCGGTCCAATCGATCGGATGATTCCAAATGATCAGGCCCTTGGCGAATTCGGGCCCCAGGTCCGGATAATCGTCATAGGCCTGCTCGAGCCAGATCGGTGTGGACGCGGGCCGTTTGCCATGGACGGTCACGGTCTCGGTCGGAGCAGCGGCGAGGGCAGGCATCACCGTCCCGAGCAGGGCGGCGCACAGCAGCAGGCTTCGGCACAACGTCAAAATTCTTCACTCCCGGTCGTCGGTAACCCCGGCCTTGCCCCAACACTCTAAACCGCTTCCTCCGCGAACTGCTTGCGCAGCTCTCGCTTCAGCAGCTTGCCGGCGGTATTGCGCGGCAGATTTTCGGCGAAGAACACCCGTTTCGGCAGTTTGAACGGCGCCAAGGTCTGGCGGGCGTGGGCGATCAGTTCCGCCTCGGTCGCCTGGTGGTTCTGGCGCAGCACGACCACGGCAGTGACGGCCTCGACCCATTTCGGGTCGGGCAGTGCTATGACCGCGACCTCGGACACGGCGGGGTGGGTAAACAAAGCCTCCTCGACCTCGCGGGATGCGACCATGGTGCCACCGGTCTTGATCACGTCCTTGATGCGATCGACGATGGTGAGATATCCCGCCTCGTCCATGACGCCGACGTCGCCGGAATGGAACCAGCCGCCCTCGAATGCCTCCTCGGTCTCGCGCGGCTTGTCCCAGTAGCCCACCAGCAACTGCGGCGAGCGATGGACGATCTCACCCTGGGTTCCGGGCGGGCAGTCGTTCATGTCGGCATCGACCACGCGGGTCTCGACGTTCAGCACCGGACGCCCTGCCGAGGCCGGGCGCTCAGCATGTTCCTCCGGCCGCAAGACCGTGGCCAGCGGCGCGATCTCGCTCTGGCCATAGCAATTATACGGCCCGGCGCCGGGCAGGCGGGCGCGCAGCTCCTCCAATACAGGGACCGGCATGATCGAGGCGCCGTAATAGACATGGCGCAGCGAGCTCAAGTTGCGCCGGCCGAAATCATCATGGCGCAGCAGGCTGATCCACACCGTCGGCGGCGCGAAGAACGAGGTGATGCCATGCTCCTCGATCAGCCGCAGCACCGTCGCCGGATCCGGCGTCTGCAGCAGCACGGTCGATGCCCCCACCATCAGCTGGGGCATGGTGAAACAATGCATCTGGGCGGTGTGATAGAGCGGCAAGGCGGCCAGCGCCTTGTCGCGGGCGCCGAAATCCAGGTCGTGGATGCAGCTCTCGTATTCGGCCAGGATCGCGCGATGGGTCATCATCGCACCCTTCGGTGCCGCGGTCGTGCCGGAGGTATATTGGATCTGGGCTAGATCCGTATCCCCGACGTCGCGCTCTGGCCCGATCGGCGCCGCGGCATCGAGCGCTACCGCCAGAATGTCGAGACCGTCGCCCGCTTCGAAATGACCGAACAGCAGAGGCGGGCTGGCCCCGCGCAGGCCCATCAGGTTCTCGTCCAGTCCCCGATCGCTCAGCACCGCGCTGGCGCCCGACTGGCCGACGATATAGCCGAGTTCCGACGGAGTCAGCGCGTAATTGACCGGCACATGGACCAGGCCGGCGCGCACGATGCCCAGCCAGGCGATGAAATAGGCATCCGAGTTCCGGCCATAGGCCGCGACCCGGTCGCCCTGGTTCAAGCCCAGTGCCGCCAGGCGATGGGCCACCCGATCCGCCGCGGCATCGAGGGCGCGATAGCTCCAGCGTCGGTCGCCATAGCGGAGCGCCTCCTGGTCGCGAAATCGCGAGGCGGCACGGCGCAGCGCGTCACCGATGGTGTTGCGGCGGGCGCGGGCGCCCGATGGCTCGGTCATGGTTGCAATCCTCCCCTCGTCCGGCCGTTTCATCCGGCTCTTGGACGCCAACTATGCCGAAGTGGCGGGGAACTGACTATGGCGGTAAAGACTCACCCCGGATCTTTCGATTCTTCGCGGATTCGCTGGGCATTGACAGTGCTGCTCGGCGATGATTCATGCTGTTGCCATGGCACGTATTCAAACTCTCGACATCGATTCGGTGTTGGTCGGCGACTCGACCGCGCTCATGCGCGCCATGCCGGAAAACTCGGTGGACCTGATCTTCGCCGATCCGCCCTATAACCTGCAGCTCAACAACGACCTGCGTCGCCCGAACAATTCGGTGGTCGACGGGGTCGATGACGAGTGGGACAAGTTCGACGATTTCGCGACCTATGACCGCTTCACCCGCGACTGGATTTCGGCGGCGAAGCGCATCCTGAAGCCGACCGGCAGCTTCTGGGTCATCGGCTCGTACCACAATATCTATCGGGTCGGCGCGATCGTGCAGGACCTGGGCCTGTGGATCCTGAACGACATCGTCTGGCGCAAGACCAATCCGATGCCGAATTTCCGCGGCAAGCGCTTCACCAACGCGCATGAGACCATGCTCTGGTGCGCCAAGGGCAAGGACGCGAAGTACACCTTCAACTACGAGACCATGAAGGGCCTGAACGAGGACCTTCAGATGCGCAGCGACTGGCTGATCCCGCTGTGCAGCGGGCCGGAGCGCCTCAAGCTCGACGGCCGCAAGGCGCATCCGACGCAAAAGCCTGAGGCGCTGCTGCACCGGGTGCTGCTGGCCTCGACCCGACCGGGCGACCTGGTGGTCGATCCGTTCTTCGGCACGGGCACGACCGGCGCCGTCGCGAAGAAGCTCGGCCGTCGCTTCATCGGACTGGAACGCGACGAGACCTATGCGGCCTTGGCGCGCGAGCGCATCGCCGGCGTCGTGCCGGTGCCGCCGGAAGACCTGACGATCCATTCCAAGCGCAGCGAGCCGCGCATCCCGTTCGGCACCCTGGTCGAGCGCGGCATGATCCCGGCCGGCACCGTGCTGGTCGACTATAGCGGCCGCTGGCGTGCCCGCGTGCGTCCTGACGGCACGGTCATTTCGGCCGACGCCAAGGGCTCGATCCATCAGGTCGGCGCCCAGGTCCAGGGCGCACCGTCCTGCAACGGCTGGACTTTCTGGTATTACGAGCAGGCCGGCCAGCTGATGCCGATCGACCTGCTGCGCCAGCAGATCCGGGCCGAGAGCCCGAACTAGCTCTTCACCGGCGGCGTCGGCGGTACTGGCAGGATGATCTCGGACGCGATCTTCCAATCCTGCTTGACCTTGATCCAATCGATGATCAGGAGGAACGGCCTGGGCGTGCCGTCCTGGCCGGCATAGGACACGGTGATGGTGAGCGGCGCATAGGATTCGGCGACGGTCTTGGTCAGGCCCACGACCTTCAGCTTGGCGAGATCCGGTGTCAGCACGACCGGGCCCGACGACGCGATGTCGTGCAGCTTCTGGTCGATCGCGTCATTGCCCCAGAATCCGGCCCAGTTGCCTTCGGCCGGCACGGCGCTCTTGGCGACCAACAAAGCCGACGGCGACTGCCAGAACATCTGGTGGATCGCCTTGATGTCGTGCTGGTTGGCCAGATCCATCAACGTACCGAACTGCGCCTTGATATGGTCCAAAGTCCGGGCGTCGAGCGGAGCCTTGTCGGCGGCGGTGGCGGATCCAGCGGTGAGCATTGCTAGGCCGGCCACGATCGCGAAAAGCGTCTTATGCATGTCGGATTTCCTTGGGTTCGAGGGCGGTCAGGCCGGCTTCTTCGCGACGTTCGCGGCGCCCCAGAGCGAGCCCGGATTGACCCGATCGGGATAGAGTTCGAGCATCGCGTCATAGAGTTCGCGCGCGGTTGTCGTCGCCGCCTCCAGGCGGTTGAAGTCCTGGATATAGCGCCGCGTCTCGCCGATGATCCTTGGATCGTCGGCATTCTCCGGGATCTTGTGGCCGGCGATCACGGCCAGGGGCCGCAGTGCGTCCAGCCGGTCGAGAGTGGCGATCCATTCGAGCCGGCTCTGCCGGTCGGTCTCGCCCAGGAAGGGGTGAATGCCGTTATAGACGGCATCGCCGCCGACGATCAGCCCGATCGACGGCACATGCAGGCAGGTGGACGCGGCCGTGTCGGTCCGTCCGGTATCGATCGCGATCAGCTTGTGGCCTTCCAGATCCAGCTCGCCGCTCTCCAGCGGCTCGGCCACCAGCAGCCGGTCCGGGATCTGGCCGGGGAACAGCCGGCGCCAGAAATTCTCGATCGAGGCCGGCGACAGATGGGCATTCATCGCGGTGACAATCGCCGGTGTCGCGACCGCGCGGGCCTCGGGGAATCGCTCCAGCAAGGGCGCCAGGCCGAAGAAATGATCGCCATGGCCGTGGGTGATGTAGATCGCGATCAGGTTCTTGCCGCTCGCGACCACCCAATCCACCAGGGTCTGCGATTGCTCGATCGTCAGGAACGTATCGACCAGCACGGCGTCGCGCGCGCCGGCAATCAGCGTCGATGAATTCGCCACCCACATCAGCGGTTCCTTGCCGGGCGGCAGATCGCGGCTGAGGCCGGGGCGCCGGATCGTCAGCACATCCCAGGTGAGGCTGGGGCGGGGCGTTCCAATGGGGGGCATGATTGACAGACGCCTGCAGAGTTGCGATAAATTGAAAATGACCGGTCGTCTTGAATTAGTCAAGGATGCTTGAAGTGAGCGTTTTCAATACCCCCCGACGCGGCCCGAAACCCAAACTCGGGACCCGCGACGCGCTCGTCCAGGCCGGCCTGGCGCTGCTCCATGCCGAGGGGTATGCCGCGACCGGCATCCAGGGCATCGTCGAAAGCGTCGGGGTGCCCAAGGGCTCGTTCTACAATCACTTCACCAGCAAGGAAGCGTTCGGGGCCGAGGTGATCGATGCCTATTTCGACCGGGCGCACGGTCGGCTGCGCGCCTTCCTGAGCGATACCGACCGGGTGCCGCTCGATCGGCTGAGGGCCTATTTCGACGACCTGATCGAAGGGTTGCGGGCGGGCGGGTTCGTCAAAGGCTGCCTGATGGGGAATTTCAGTGCCGAGGTCGCGGACCATAGCCCGCTGATCCGCGACCATCTGACCGCGCATTTCGAAACCTGGGGCGGCCTGTTCGAGGTCTGTATCGCCGCGGCCCAGGATGACGGAACGGTCGGCCAGCAAGTCACCGCGGCGGTGCTGGCGCGCTTCCTGCTGAGCGCCTGGGAGGGCGCCTTGCTGCGTATGCGCGCGGAAAAGAGCGATGCGCCGCTGATCGAATTCACCCAGGTCGTCTTCGGCAGGCTCTTGGGGCCCTGACGCGCATTTGATACGTTGCGCTGCCAATCCCCTGGGAGGACGCCATGCCGAAGGTTGACCTTGCCGCCGTACCGCAGATCAAAGGCGTCGGCTATCCGCCGCCGTTCGCCGCGGCCTGCGCGGATCGGATCCGTCAACGGCTCGGCGACGCCGGCGGTCTCACGGACTTCGGCATCAATCTCATGCGTCTGCCACCGGGCAATTGGTCGAGTCAGCGCCACTGGCATTCGCACGAAGACGAGTTCGTCTATGTGCTGGCCGGCGAACTGACCCTGGTCGAAGACGGCGGCGAGACGGTGCTTCGCGCCGGCGATTGCGCCGCCTTTCCGAAGGGCTCCGGCAACGGCCATCATATGATCAACAAATCGGACGCGGTGGCGATCTATCTGGAAGTCGGCTCGCGGAACCTCGAAGACCTGACGACCTGCGCCGACATCGACCTGATGAGCTCCAACACCGATGGCCGGTTCGTCCACAAAGACGGCACGGCTTATTCGGCATGAGCGCAGACTCGCCAGCGATCGAGCGAGAGATCGCCGAGCGGGCCGCCGCCGCTAAGCTTCGCCTGCGGTTCGACAAGGCAGTTGTGCGGCTCGTCGGTCGCCTGAAAGCCGCCTTGGCTGGGATCGTACCAGAGGATCAAACCATCATCTTTACCGTGAGCGCCCCGATAAGGTTGCCCGCCAAGACGGCGGCCGCGCTGGAGAGCCTGGTGCGCGACGGGCTGCCGGGCGGCGAACTTCGCAGCATCGTCCATGGCAACCAGGTCCAAGTCCGCCGTATAACAGGTGTCCCATCCTCTATGCCCAGAGTGGTCGGGTTCGTGCACAATCCCGAGTCGGACGCCGGTCTCGTCCTGGACCTGGCCAAGTCGCGGCTGCTGGAGCGACGTTAGTGTCCCTTCCCTCCGCCACCCGACGCTGTAAGCTCGGGTGCAACGCAGCATCCCCAAGACGGAAGAGAACTCATGCCAGATGATTCAGCGATCGGGCGTTTCGGCAGCGGGCGCGAAGTCAAGCGGATCGAGGACGCGGCCCTGCTGTCGGGCGCCGGCCGCTTCGCCGACGACGTGTCGCAAGTGGCGCAGGGCTATCTGGTGTTCCTGCGCTCGCCGCACGCCCATGCCCGCATCGTCTCGATCGACGCGACCGAGGCTTTGGCCATGCCGGGTGTGATCGCGGTGCTGACCGGCGCCGACCTGGTCGCAGCCGGGGTAAAGCCGCTGCCGCTGGCGCCGATCTTCAAACGGCCGGATGGTTCGCCCGGGGCGACGCCGCTCCGGCCCGGCCTGGCGCATGAGACCGTGCGCTTCGTCGGCGAGGCGGTCGTTGCGCTGGTGGCCGAAACGCGCGACCAGGCCAAGGACGCGGTCGAGGCGATCCTGGTCGAATACGACGAGCTGCCGATGGTGACCGAGCTGACGGCGGCGACCGCCGAGGGCGCGCCGATCATCTGGCCGGAAGCGACCGGCAATATCGCCGCCCAGATGGTCCATGGCGACGCAGCCGCGACCGATGCCGCCTTCGCCGCCGCCGCCCATGTCGTCACGCTCGACGTGGTCAACCAGCGCCTGGCGCCGACGCCGCTCGAGCCGCGCAGCTCGCTCGCCGAGTATGACGCCGCCAGCGACCGACTGACCCTGCGGCTCTCGACCCAGATGCCGTCCGGCGCGCGCGACACGCTGTGCAACGCCGTGCTGGGCATTCCGACCGACCGAGTGCGCGTCGTGGTCGACGATGTCGGCGGCGGCTTCGGCATGAAGACCGGGCTCTATGCCGAGGACATCGTCATCGCCTACCTGTCGCGCCACCTGCGGCGCACGGTGAAATGGACGGCCGAGCGGATCGAGGAATTCCTGGCCGCCACCCATGGCCGCGATGTCGAGAGCCATGCCGAACTGGCGCTCGATGCCGATGGCAAGGTGCTGGGCTATCGCGTCCGCTCGCTTTGCAACATGGGCGCCTATGCCGGCACCTCGGGCATCATCATCCAGCTGATGATCGGACCCTGGGTCACGACCAGCATCTATGACATCCGCACCATCCATCTGGATCTGAAGGCGGTGCTGACCAACACGGCGCCGACCGCGGCCTATCGCGGCGCGGGCCGGCCCGAGGCGATCTATCTGATCGAGCGGCTGTTCGATGTCGCCGCGCGCAAGCTGGGGCTGGATCCGGCCGAAATCCGCCGGCGCAACCTGATCGATCCGGCACAGATGCCCTATACCAACGCCATGGGCCAAGTCTACGACAGCGGCAAGTTCGGCTCGATCCTGGAGCAGGGCGTGGCTCTGGCGAAATGGTCGGACTTCGCGGCGCGCGAGGCCCAGTCCAAGGCGCGCGGCAAGCTGCGCGGCCGCGGCATGGCCTCGTTCCTAGAATGGACCGGCGGCAATGCGTTCGAGGAACGGGTGACGGTCGCGGTCTCCGGCGATGGCGTGATCGAGGTCTACGCTGCGACCATGCCGATGGGCCAGGGCATCGCCACCTCCTATGCTCAGCTGGTCGTCGACGTGTTCGGCGTGCCGATCGAGCATGTCCGCATCGTCATGGGCGATACGGATCGGGGTTCCGGCTTCGGCAGTGCCGGCTCGCGCTCGCTGTTCACCGCGGGCTCGGCCATCAACCATGCCTCGGAACGGGCGGTCGCGACTGGGCGCGACCTCGCCGGCGACGCGCTCGAAGCCGCCGCGGTCGATATCGAATATGTGAACGGCACGTTCCAGGTCGCCGGGACCGACCGTCGCATCGGCCTGTTCGAGCTGGCGGCGCGCCAGCCCGACCGCCGCATCTTCATCGACGCGACCAGCAAGGTGAACGGCCCAAGCTGGCCGAATGGCTGTCACGTCGCCGAGGTCGAGGTCGATCCCGACACGGGCGTGGCCGAGATCGTGTCCTATGTCTCGGCCAATGACGTCGGCCGCGTGGTCAATCCGATGATCGTGCGCGGACAGCTGGATGGTGGTGCGGTGCAGGGCATCGGCCAGGCGCTGGGCGAACACATGCGCTACGACCCGGACTCGGGCCAGGCGATCACGGCCAGCTTCATGGACTACGCCATGCCACGCGCCGACATCGTGCACGATTTCGTCCATGTGCTGGACCAGTCGACGCCATGCCTCAACAACCCGTTGGGCGTCAAGGGCGTGGGCGAGCTGGGCACGATCGGTGCCACGCCGGCTGTGGTGAATGCGGTCGCCGACGCGCTGATCCGCGCGGGCCATGTCGAGGCGGCTGATCGGCTACAGATGCCGCTCTCGCCGGACAAGGTCTGGCAGGCGCTACGGTCCTAGGCGGCGCGGGTCCACAGCGGCCCGAACATGGCTGCGACCGAACCGCGGGCTTCGCTCAACCGGTCGAGCCACAGGGCGGACAGGTCGGCACGGCCGCTTTTGATCATCGCTTCGCCCTCGGCGAAATCGACCGAGCCGCCCAGGCGGCGGACGATGCGCGGGATCGAGGGGTTGGTGTGCAGGAAATGCAGCGTGCATTGGTCGGCACCGCGCCAGGCGGCGGCGCGGACCGCGCGCTCGATCAGCTCGCGACCGACGCCGCGCGTGCGCAGCGTGCGATCGACGCTGACCGCGATCTCCGCGACCTTCGGCAGGAACGGCTTGTCGTAGGCGATCTCGCCGATGCCGACCAACTGGCCTTGCTCGAACGCGCCGATCGCCGAATGGGTGGCCCACGGCAGGCTCGAGACATAGCGGCGGACATGCTCGTCGCCCGCGCGGCCATGGAAGCGCGAATACCGGTCCTCGGCATTCAGCCGAAGCAGGTGTCGCTCGATCTCGCCGGCATCAGCCTGGCCCAAAGTACGAAAGTGAATCATTGCCCGAAACCACGATATTGCAGCGCCGAAGGCCACATGCTGCAGTGCAATATAATCGGAGTTATGCGAACGGCAAGGGATTAGGACGCAGCCATGTCGTTTCGTCGGGCAGAGGGGCGGGTTGCCTATTTTGGCATCATTCCCTTCCCGTACATCAAGCCCGGCCATGACGAGTTTTGGGAATTGCTACTGCGCCGCGACGTTCGGTTCGCCGAATTGCAGCGCCGCCAGCCGCGAGTAAAGGCCGTTCTCGCGCACCAGGCTGTTGTGGGTGCCGGTCGCGACCACCTTGCCCTCGTCGATGACGATGATCCGGTCGGCCGACAGCACCGTCGCCAGGCGATGGGCGATGACCAGCGTGGTGCGGCCCTTGGACAGGCGGTCGAGGGCGACCTGGACGGCACGCTCCGACTCGGCGTCGAGCGCGCTGGTCGCCTCGTCCAGCAGCAGGATCGCCGGGTCGCGCAGGATGGCGCGCGCGATGGCCAGGCGCTGGCGCTGGCCACCCGACAGGCGCACGCCTTTTTCGCCCAGGAACGTATCGAAGCCGTTCGGCAGCTTGTCGAGGAATTCCGTCGCCATCGCCGCATCCGCGGCGGCCCGGACCTCGGCATCGGATGCCTCCGGCCGGCCATAGCGGATATTCTCCCAAGCATTGGCGCCGAACACGACCGGCTCCTGCGCCACCACGCCGATGCGGCGGCGCACCTCGGCCGGATCGGCGTCGCGCAGATCGACGCCGTCGATCGAGACGCCGCCCTCGGCCGGGTCGTAGGAGCGCAGCAACAACTGGAACAAAGTGGTCTTGCCGGCGCCGGACGGGCCGACCAGCGCCACCGTTTCGCCCGGCTCGACCTCGAAGCTCAGATGATCGAGCGCCGAGCGGTCGGGTCGGGCCGGATAATGGAATGTGACGTCGCGGAACCCGACCCGGCCCAGCGGCGGCACCGGCAGGGGCGTGACGGTGGCGGGCGCTGCGATCTCCGGCACCTCCTGGATCAGTTCCAGCAGCCGTTCGGCGGCACCGGCGGCACGCTGCACGTCGCCCCAAAGCTCGCTCAGGGACGCGCCGGCGGTCGCGACCAGCACGGCATAGAGCACGAAGGCGGTGAGATCGCCCGGCGTCATCTGGCCGGCCAGCACCTCGTGCCCGCCGATCCACAGCACGCCGGTGATGGCGCTGAAGGCCAAGGCGATGACCAGGGTCAGCAGCCGGGCGCGCGTCGCGATGCGCTTCTGGGCCGAACCCAGGGCCGCTGCGACATGGCCGGCGAAGCGCTCGCGGTCGACCGCCTCATGGGTAAAGGCCTGGACCGTGCGGATGGCGTTGATGGTTTCCTCGGCATAGGCGCCGACGTCGGCGATGCGGTCCTGGGCCGTGCGCGACAGGCGCTTTTCGCGCCGGCCGAACAGGATGATCGGCACCAGCACGCAGGGCACCAGCAGCAGCACGATGCTGGCGAGCTTGGGGCTGGAGGCGACCAGCATGGCGAGCGCGCCCACGAACATCAGCGCGTTGCGCAGCCATTGCGAGATGCTGCTGCCGACCACGGTCTGGATCAGCGTGGTGTCGCTGGTCAGCCGCGTCAGGATCTCGCCGGTTCGGGTCGTCTCGAAGAATGCCGGCGACAGGCTCAGCACCCGGTCGAACACTGCGCGGCGGATGTCGGCCGACACCCGCTCGCCCAGCCAGGACACCAGATAGAAGCGGCCGGCGGTGGCGCCAGCCAGCACGATCACGATGGCGATCATGCCCAGCGCCGCCTGGTCCAGCCGGTGGCCGCTCGCGTCGTTGAAGCCCCAGTCGACCAGATGGCGCACGCCCTGGCCCAGCACCAGCACGGCAGCGGACGCCAGCAGCAGGCAGATCGCCGCCAGCACGACCCGGCCGCGGTAGGGCCGCATGAAGCCCCACAGCGGCGCCAGCGCCTTCAGCTGCCCTTTGGGACGCAGGGTTTCGGTGCCGCCAATCGGTTGTCTCGCCATGAGCGTGCCGGAAGTCCCTGTTCGGATGGATGAAAGCCGCCTTCAGATGGCGCGTCGGAGGCCCCGGCGCAAGACGAGCCTTTCGCCATGCGCCGGGGGGACTTGCATTCGGCGCCGGGCTCAGGCATCAATCCGGCCCTCATTCGAGTTGCAACGCAGCGGGGCCGCCGCTATAAGACGCGGCTTATCGCGGAGCCATGCCATGAAGACCGACATTCATCCCGACTACCATGAGATCACCGTCGTGATGACCGACGGCGAGAGCTACACGACGCGTTCCACCTACGGTAAGCCGGGTGACACGCTGCGTCTGGACATCGACCCGAAGACCCATCCGGCTTGGACCGGCGGTCAGGCCCGCCTGAACGACCAGGGCGGCCAGCTCGCACGCTTCAACAAGCGTTTCGGCGGCTTCGGTATCAAGTACTAATCAACTTCGGTTGGTTTGGAAGGCTGAACGCGCCGGCTTGCCCGGCGCGTTCGCTTTTATGCGTCTCAAGCTGAGCCTGCGGGCTGCACCTGGGCCAGCGCCTCGCGCTTGACCATCTCATCGAGCCGCGAGACCCGGACATAGAGCCGGTGCGACCGCTCCAGCAGCGTGATCAGCCATTGATCGCCCAGCCGCGTGACTTCGTCGGTCACGGTCAGGCAGGTCTTGGCGCCGCCCAGCACATAGGGTTCCTCCGCGCTCTCGGCGAGCGTGATCTCCCCCGCATGGACCGCGCGCTGCGCCAGCAGCCAGGCCATAATGTGCGTCAGCCGCGTGGTCAGCCGCATGGTCTCGCAGCACAGCAGCAAACGGTCGGACGGGGTCAGGATCGGCAACGCGCGCAGCTCGTTCACCGCGACGTAATTGCGCGCCTCGACCAGCAGACCCATGGCCTCGTCGTAGGTCCGCCCAAAAAAAGCGGTTTTGACCGATGCTGCGTTCAGCATCGTGCACCATCAGGGCCGGGCACGCACAAAGGGCGTTGAGGGTCGGCGGGCTTGGCCCGACACGCACGCAAGCTCATGATTTAAAGATAGGGCCTCCGGGCCGGCTGTCATCCCCCAACTTTCACGCGTCCTTTATTCGTTCATCAACCGAGCCAGTTTCTGGCGGGCGTTTTCGTCGAGTGGCGCCGGCCGCCGGGTCGCCCGGTCGACGAAAACATGGACGAAATGGCCGGTCGCGGCCGGCGCCTCGACGCCCGCGCGGAACAGGGCGATCTCATAGCGCACGCTCGAGGTGCCGAGCCGGCCGATGCGCAGACCCGCCTCGACCGTCTCCGGAAACACCAGGGGGGCGGCAAAGTTGCAGTGGCTCTCGACGCAGAGCCCGATCGTCGGCGAATGCTCGATGTCCAGCAGCCCTTCGGCGATCAGCATCTTGTTCACGACAGTGTCGAAATACGAGTAATAGACCACGTTGTTGACATGGCCGTAGACGTCATTGTCCATCCAACGGGTCGGGATCGGCAGGAACCAGCGATAGTCGGCCCGGCGGGGCAGTTTCTCCATCAGGCGATCTCCAGCAGGGCCGCGGTCACTGGCACCGGCGTTTCCAACATCATCATATGGCCGGCTCGGGCCAAGATCAGCGTCTTGGCGCCCGCGATCGCGGATGCCAAGGGAGCTGCCTTCGCCGCCGGCGTCATCTTGTCCTCGGCGCCCAAGATGACCCGGGTCGGGCAGGTGATACGCGCGGCCGCGGCCAAGGCACCCTCGTAGGCGGCACAGGCGGCGAGATCGCTGCCGATGATTCTCCGGTCGCCGCGTTCCAGGAGCCGTTCGGCCCCGGCGGGCAGGTAGGATCCGGGCGTGCCGACCGAGCCCAGCAGGCTCTGCCGGCCGAAGCTCCAGCCGACCATCATGTCGATCACGCGGTGATCGCCAGCCTCGGCCGATTCCAGCATGGTCGGATGGACGCCCATGCGTGGCACCGTGCCGAGCAGCGCCAGCCCGCGGGTCCGTTCGCCGCCGAGCGCGCCGGCTTCGAGCGCCACCAGCGAGCCCATGCTATGGCCGGCGAGGGCGGCGCGCTCGACGCCCAGGCTGTCGAGCAGGCGCCAGAGCCAGCTGGCCATCGTCTCGATCGTGTCCAGCGCCGGGCCGGCACTGCCGGCATGGCCGGGCAGGTCGACGGCCAGGACATTGCGGCCGGCATGGGCGATGGCGCGGGCCTGGTTGGCCCAGACGGTATGGTCCATGCCGGCGCCATGGATCAGCACCAGGGTCGGCACGTTGCCATCGAACGGCCGGCCGCCGGTGGCGATCTGGACGGGCTGACCGTCGAGCGTGAAGCGGCTCATTTCGACGCCGCCTTCTGCGCCTGGCGCAGACCCTGGGACAAGTCCGCGATCAGGTCCTCGGCATCTTCCAGCCCGACCGACAGGCGGATCATGTCCTCGCCGATGCCGGCACGCTGCAGATCCTCGGCCGACAATTGCTGATGGGTCGTGCTGGCCGGGTGGATCACCAGGGTCTTGGCATCGCCGACATTGGCCAGATGCGAGACCAGGCCCAGCGCATCGATGAAGGCTTTGCCGGCGGCACGGCCGCCCTTGATGCCGAAGCTGACGATCGAGCCGGCCCCGCGTGGCAGCAGTTCGGCAGCCAACGCATGGTCCGGATGGTCGGGCCGGCTCGGATGATTGACCCAGCCGACCGCCTCGTGACCGGCCAGGAACTCGATCAGCTTCGCCGTATTCTCCATATGCCGGGCCATGCGCAGCGGCAGGGTTTCGACACCCTGCAGGATGTGGAACGCGTTGGTCGGGCTCATGCAGGCGCCGAAATCGCGCAAGCCCTCGCCGCGCGCGCGGGCGATGAAGGCAGCCGGGCCATATTCCTCGGCGAAATTGATGCCGTGATAGCCGGCATAGGGCTGGCTCAAGGTCGGGAACTTGTCGGTTGCCGCCCAGTCGAACCGCCCGCTGTCGATCAAGGCGCCGCCGATGGCGACGCCATGGCCGCCCAGCCACTTGGTCGCCGAATGCATGACGATGTCGGCGCCGAACGCGATCGGCCGCATCAGATACGGGGTGACGAAGGTCGCATCGACCATCAGCGGCAGGCCGTGATCATGGGCGAGGGCGGCCAGTTTCGGCAGGTCGGTCACTTCCAGGCCCGGATTGCCGATGCATTCGGCAAACACCAGTCGCGTCTCCGGCCGGATCGCGGCGGCGAAAGCGTCCAGGTCGCGGGGATTGACGAATGTCGTTTCGATTCCGAAACGGGGAAGCGTGAGTTTCAGCAGATTGGTCGAGCCGCCGTAGATCGAGCCGGAGGCGACGATATGGCCGCCGGCACCCATCAGCGTCGCGATCGCCAGATGCAGGGCCGCCTGGCCGCTGGCGGTGCAGACGGCGCCGACGCCGCCTTCGAGGGCGGCCAGCCGCTCTTCGAGCACAGCCACGGTCGGGTTGGAGATGCGGCTATAGACATGGCCCGGCTGTTCCAGATTGAAAAGGGCCGCTGCCTCGTCGCTGGAGCCGAACACGAAGGATGTCGTCTGATAGATCGGCACGGCCCGGGCGCCGGTCGTGGGATCGGGGCGTTGGCCGGCATGGAGCGCCAGGGTGGCGAATTTCGGCCCGTAATTCTCGGCCATGGCGGGAAACCTTTCGGGCACTCGGGAGACGATCTCTTCGATCATCCTAGCCCGCCCAGGAAAGGCACCTCAAATGAAAGCGGCGGGCCCGCGAGGGACCCGCCGCAAATGTCCTTGATCGAATTCCTTAAGCCCGCGACCGCAGAGCGATCAGCAGTAGTAGAAACCTCTGGAAAAGTTCGGACCCAACCTGCCGGCAATGTGATCTTCTCACCGCGGCCACGAACCGAACTTAGGCCTCTAACATTAAGGATTCCTCGCCAATAGACGGCATTTTATCAATATTATCTGGCCACCCGATTATCGGGTGGGATAGCCACCCGACTTATTGAGCGGTCCAACCACCGTCCATCGCCCAAGCCTGGCCGGTGACGGTCTGGCCCAGATCCGAGCAGAGGAACACCGCGAGGCCGCCCAGGCCTTCCGGGGTCGAGAACTTGTGCATCGGCTGCTTTTCGCCGAGCAGCGCGTCCGTCTCTTGCTGAACGGTCGTGCCGTTGGCCTTGGCGCGGTCGGAGATCTGCTTCTCGACCAGCGGCGTCAGCACCCAGCCCGGGCAGATCGCGTTGCAGGTGATGCCGTCGTTCGCGGTCTCGAGCGCGATCACCTTGCTCATGCCGACGATGCCGTGCTTGGCCGCGACATAGGCGACCTTATGCGTGCTGCCGACCAAGCCATGGGCCGACGCGATGTTGATGATGCGGCCCCAGCCCTGCTTCTTGAAGTGCGGCAGCACGGCCTTGGCGCCGTGGAACGCGCCCGACAGGTTGATCGCGATGATCGCGTCCCACTTCTCGTCCGGGAAGTCCTCGGTGTTGGCCGTGAACTGGATGCCGGCATTGTTGATCAGGATGTCGACCGAGCCGAACGCCTCGATCGTATCGGCGACCATCTTGCGGATGTCGGCCGGCTTGGAGATGTCGGCCGGCGAATAGGCGGTCTTGACGCCGTGGGTCTTGGCGACTTCATCCTTGATCTTGCCGATCTCGGTGGCGTCGCCGAAGCCGTTCAGCATGATGTTGTAGCCGGCGGCGGCCAGCGAATTGGCGATCCCGAGCCCGATACCGCTGGTCGAACCGGTGACGATGGCGCTCTTGGTCATGAATGTCTCCTGCTGGCTTACTGATGCCGGGTTTGGCTCTCGCGAAGGGCGGAACAGTTTTGCACTAATACCATATCGAATTTTTGACGGATTCGGGATGAAACTGAACGGGATCGATATGAAGAATTGCTAAGATTCTGAAACCAGGGTGCCTTCAGCGCTTGAACAGGGCCTCGGCGCCGCTGCGATGGTCCTGTTTGGCGGCGATGGCGGCCCGGGCACGGGCGATTTCCGCCTCCATTTCGCCGATCCGGCGCAGCAACTCGTCGACCGAGAACGGCGTCAGGTCCCGGGGCAAGAGGGTGACCGGCTTCGGTGCCGGTTCGTCGTCGTCGCGCGCCATGCTTCAGGCTCCTTCGGTTTCAGGCTCCCTGGCGATCCACCCCCGACCGGATTCGATCGGCACCGCTGCCGACGGCCTCGGCGACATGGTGGAAACCGTCCTGTTTCAGACAGACGAGCAGATCGCGCTTGATCCGCCCGATCAACGCCGGCCCTTGATAGACCAGGGCCGAATAGAGCTGCACCAGCGAGGCGCCGGCGCGGATCTTGGCATAGGCATCGGCCCCCGACGACACACCGCCGACGCCGACCAGGGGAATGCGCCCCTGGGTGCGGCGATAGATCTCCGCCAGCACGGCGGTCGACGGCTCGAACAAGGGCTTGCCGCTCAAGCCGCCGGGCTCGGGCGCGTTGGCGCTGCGCAAGCTCGCCGGGCGGGCGACCGTGGTGTTCGACACGATGATGCCGTCGATCTTGCTGCCGAGCGCCACCTCGGCGATGTCGTCGATCTCCTGCTGGGTCAGGTCCGGCGCGATCTTCAAGAGGATCGGCGGCGGGTTGTCCAGGCGGACCGCGTCGCGCGCCTCGACCACGGCATGGATCAGCGCGCCCACTTCGCTGCGCCGCTGCAGATCGCGCAGGCCCGGCGTGTTGGGCGAGGAAATGTTGATGACCAGATAGTCGGCGAGCGGCGCCAGCGTGGCGACACCCCGGCAATAGTCGGCCGTGGCATCGGCGGCGTCGCGGTTCTTGCCCAGATTGGCGCCGACGATACCGTGGCGCGCCCGCTTGGTCAGGCGCGCGGTGACCACGCCCAGGCCTTCGTTGTTGAAGCCCATGCGGTTGATGACGGCACGGTCCTCGACCAGCCGGAACAGGCGCGGCAGCGGATTGCCGGCCTGGGGCCGGGGCGTGACGGTGCCGATCTCGGTAAAGCCCACGCCCCAGCGCAGCATGGCGTCCGGCACTTCGGCATTCTTGTCGAAGCCGGCGGCGAGGCCGATCGGGTTCGGGAAATCCAGGCCCCAGAGCCGGGTCGCCAGCGCCGGATCGTCGATCGGCGCCTTGGTCGGGGCGACGCCGGCCTTGAGCGCGCGGATGGTCAGCTCATGGGCCCGTTCGGCCGGCAGCAGCCGCAAGAGCGGCATGGCGAGAGAGGTCAATGCCATCAATATTGTCCGTCCGCCGGACCGCCCGCCTGGGTCAGCGGCGGAAACACATGCTTGCCGTCAGGGCCCAGCGGCAGATCGCGAACCCAGCTGACGGCGGTCAGCGGCAGGGCGCCATGCAGATGCGGGAACAGCGCGCCGGAGCGCGCCGGCTCCCATTTCAGCTCGGGTCCGAGGGCGGCCGGATCGACCGCGATCAGCACCAGCCCGTCCTGGCCGGCACGATGGCGCTCCGCACTTTCGACGATCTGCTCGGCCGTCGAGAAATGGATGAACCCGTCCGCCAGATCCTGGGTCGAGCCGCGATAGACGGACCGGGCGGCATCCTGCCACTCGTCGCGCCGGCACATATGGAAAATCAGATCGGTCTGCATGAGGGGTTGGAGCCTAGGCCGGCAAACTGCCTGTGGCAAGATCGCGGCGCCCCCTTTTCACCTCGGGCGAACCGTGCCTAGGATTGCGGGCCGTTCAAGAACTTCCAACAAAGAGCACCCCCAAGGAAATCAGGGAGGGAGGGCCCTATGGCGTCCTGGACCTATATCGATGGACAGTGGCAACCCGGCAATCCGCCGATCCTCGGACCGATGAGCCATGCCATGTGGCTGGCCTCGCTCGTGTTCGATGGCGCGCGCGCGTTCGAGGGCACCACGCCCGATCTCGATCGTCATTGCGTCCGCGCGGTCGCGTCGGCCAAGGCGCTTGGTCTCGGACCCATGCTGACTCCCGGCGAGATCGAGGATATCGCGCGCGAAGGCGTCGGCCATTTCGCCAAGGATGCCGCCCTCTATATCCGTCCGATGTTCTGGGCCGAGGAGGGCTTCATCGGCGGCGACCCGGCCAGCACGCGCTTCGCCATCTCGGTCTATGACAAGCCGATGCCGTCCGCCGAGGGCTTCACCGCCGGCCTATCGCGCTTTCGCCGGCCCTCGCCCGAGTGCGCGCCGACCGATGCCAAGGCCGCCTGCCATTATCCGAACAGCGGCCGCGCCATTACCGAGGCGCAGACGCGGGGCTTCGACAATGCGGTGATGCTCGATCCGCTGGGCCATGTCGCCGAATTCGCGTCGGCCAACCTGTTCATCGCCAAGGACGGCGTGGCGATCACGCCGGAGCCGAATGGCACGTTCCTGAACGGCATTACCCGCCAGCGCGTCGTGCGGCTGTTGCGCCAGGCCCGCATCGAGGTGCAGGAGCGTGTCGTCACGCTCGACGATCTGGACGGTGCCGACGAGATGTTCGCGACCGGCAACTACGGCAAGGTCCAGCCGGTGACGCGCTACGAACAGCACAATCTCGGCCCTGGCCCGATCGCCGCCCGGGCGCGGGAGCTCTATTGGGCGTTTGCGCATAACGCGTTGTGAGAAATCAGGCCACCTCGAACTTCGACAGCGCCACCTGGCACGGTCCTTCGACCGTCAGCAGGTGGCCGGCCGGCACGCGGTTCCAGTGGTCGGCGATCATGTCGAGCGGTTCCGACACGATGATCAGCCCGTCAGTCTCGCAGCCATAGTAGAGCGACGGCGGTTCCGGATCGGTGGCGAAGCGCACGGCCCAGGTCCGTTTGCCGTCGCTGAGCGAGGCCGTCATGCGGAACGCATCGGTCACCCCATGTTGCGCCATGACCGCCAGCACGGCGCGCACCGTCGTCGCCAGCGCGCGTGCCGGATCCTGCTCCAGCCCATGGGCGAACAGCAGATAGAAGAACAGCTCGCTGTCGGTCGTGCCCTGGCGGTGATGGTAGAGGTCGTCCGGAATCAGCGCCTCGAGCGAGCGGCGGATGCGGTCGTAGCCGCCGATCTGGCCGTTATGCATGAACAGCCAGCGGCCGTGGGTGAAGGGATGGCAATTGGCCCTGCTCGTCGCAGTCCCGGTCGACGCGCGGACATGGGCGAAGAACAGGGGCGCCTGAAGCTGGTGCGATAGGCTCTTCAGGTTACGGTCGTTCCAGGCCGGCAGCGTCTCGTGATAGGTCCCGGGCAGTTCGCGCTCGCCGTACCAGCCAAGGCCGAAGCCGTCGCCGTTGGTCGCGACCCGGGCCTTGCGGGCATGCAGGCTTTGCTGGATCAGGGAATTTACCGGTTCGAACAGCAGCTTTTCGAGATAGATCGGTCGTCCGCTATAGGTCAGCCAGCGACACATGGGTCCAGTCCTCGGGAGCCTTTAAGATCCTTCGGCGAGCCCGCGGCGCTGGGCCCGCTCCTGCGAACGTTTCCATTCGTTCACGGCGAAAATCACACCACCGATTACGAGCGGCAGCAAGTGATAGACGCCGCGATAGACCAGCAGCGACGACAGCACCGCCTCGGGCGGCACCGAGCCGTGCAGGCTCTTCAGGATTACCGCCTCGAACACGCCCAAGCCGCCCGGCACGTTGGAAATGATGCCCAGGAAATACGCCAGCACGAACACGCCCAGGAACGTCGCGAAATTGAACACGTCGTTCTGCGGCAGCAAGACATAGAGCACGCTCGCGACCAGCAGCCAGTCGATGCCGCTGACCGCGATCTGGATGCCGGCGAAGCCGGGGCTGGGCACGCGTAGCTGAAAGCCCCAGAGGCTGAGCGGCTCCTTGCGCCAATAGCCGACCGAGCCATAGGCCGCGACCAGGGTCAGGCACAGCACGCCCAGCGCATTCACCGTATAGGACGGCAGGTCCGACCAGTCCTGCACCCGGCCGCCGTCGAGCAGCATGGCGACGCCGCCGATCAGGAACATGCCGAGGAACAGGGTGACACCGGCCATCGCCATGATCTGGGCGACCTCGACCGCGCCGAAGCCCCAGCGCGAATAGAGCCGATAGCGGATCGTGGTGCCGGTGACCGAGGCGAAGCCCAGGGAATGGCTGATCGAATAGGCGGTGAAGGCGGCCAGCGCCACCCGCCAATAGGCGAGCTTCCGCTTGATGTAGCGCACGCCGATATAGTCGTAGGACGTCAGCGCCAGATGGCTGACGACGGTCAGTCCGGCGGCGGTCAGGATCGCCGACAGCTTGAATTCATGCAGATCCTGCCACAGCTCCGGCAAGTGCATTTCGCTCAAGGATCGATACAGCAGCACGAAGGCACCGACGATCAGGCCGAGCGTCAGGGCGGGGCCCAGGTATCTGGTCAGCCGATGGTTCATGCTGCGTGAATGACGCGGAGCGTCCTTATGGCCGGGGCGGTAGGGGAGGGAGCGATCGTTCCTCCATGTAGCGGGTTTGCCGGACCAGGGAAACGACATTTCCGCCATGCCGGACATGCCGAGGCTTGCCGGGAGGGGCATGGGCGGCCCTATAGTCGCCCCGACCATGTATCCCGTCTCGATGCCCGCCGCCGCCCCGAAACCGCCCCGTATCCTGCCACCCGACATCCCGGTGCTGGTGCTGGGAACCCGGCGCGCCGTCTGGCTTTCGACCGATGGCGAGATCGACGAGATCGACATCCGCTCTGCCGCCCGCCGGGCGCGGGACGAGGCCCCGCTACTGGCCCATGGCCGGGCAGCGGCGCGGCGGCTCGATCTGCGCGACCTGCGGGCATTCGACGCGCTTGAGCTGTTCGCCTTTGCCTGTCCGGGCCAATTCTGCCTGCCGACGCCGCGCGGCATCATGAGCGTGCTGGGTCTGGGTCGAGCCGGCTCGCTTGAAGATCAGGCCATGGGTCTGGCCGATGCGGTGCCGATTTTGCTCGACCGCATCTCCAAGATGGCGACGCCGATCCTGGCCGAGCTGGCGCAATTGATGGTGGCCGGCGACTGGGCCTGGGGTCCTTCGGTCCTGGCGGCGTTGGGGGCGGCACCCTTGCCCGGCCGGCCGCGGCGTTTGTCGGGCCTCGATATCTGGTCGCGCCTGCCGGAATGGGAGGAGGCGGGTCCGATCGACCCGCCCAGCCACTATCCGGTCGATCCGGCCGACGCCCGCACGAGGCTTGCCGATCTGGTCCAGGGCCGCTCGCGCCATGGCGGCGAGGGCGCGCAGAGTGCCGAGGCACGGCCGCAGCAGGCGGACTATGCCTCCGCGGTCAGTGCCGCCTTCGCGCCGAAACAGTCGCCGGACGAACCCAACCTGGTGCTGGCCGAGGCCGGGACCGGGGTCGGCAAGACACTGGGCTATCTGGCACCGGCCAGCCTCTGGGCCGAACGCAACGGCGGCCCGGTCTGGGTCTCCACATTCACCCGCAACCTGCAGACCCAGATCGACGACGAGCTGGACCGGCTCTATCCCGATCCGAAGCAGAAGGCGCTCAAGGTCGTGCTGCGCAAGGGCCGCGAGAATTACCTGTGCCTGCTGAATTTCGAAGAGGCGGCGCAGACCGTGCTGGGCAATCCGGTCCATGCGATCGGCCTGGGATTGATGGCGCGCTGGGCGATGGCGACCAAGGACGGCGCGCTGATCGGCGGCGATTTCCCGGGCTGGCTGGTCGATGTCATCGGCCGGGCGCAGACCCTGGGCCTGGCGGATCGCCGCGGCGAATGCATCTATTCCGGCTGCCCGCATTACTCCCGCTGCTTCATCGAGCACTCGATCCGCCGCGCACGCCGCGCCGATATCGTCGTCGCCAATCATGCGCTGGTGCTGATCCAGGCGGCGATGGGCGGTCTCGAAGATTCGGTGCTGCCGACCCGCTATGTATTCGACGAGGGCCATCATCTGTTCGAGGCGGCCGATAGCGCCTTCTCGGCCCATCTCTCGGCGCTGTCGGCCGCCGAGCTTCGGCGCTGGATCCTGGGCAACGAGGGCGGTTCCGGCCGGGCGCGCGGCATGCGCCGGCGCTATGAGGATCTGGTCGTGGGCGACGAGGCCGCGGCCGACGATCTGCAGGCGATCCTGGTATCGTCCGCCGTGCTGCCGGGCGAGGGCTGGCAGCATCGGCTGGCCGAGGGCGAACCGCGCCATCCGGTCGAGAAATTCCTGGCGCTGGTGCGTCAGCAGGTGCTGACCCGCGCCCAGCGCCCGGAGGCGAACTACGACCTGGAGACCGACCGGCATCCGGCGATCGACGGGCTGGCCGATGCCGCGATCGAGGCCGATCAGGCGCTGGCCGGTCTGGAAGCGCCGATGCATCGGCTGGTGAAATATCTGGCGAAGCGGCTCGACGACGAGGCCGACACCCTCGATACGGCACTGCGCACCCGGATCGAAGCGGCGATCCGCAGCCTGGAGCGGCGCGCGGTCATGACCTTGGGCGCCTGGCGGTCGATGCTGAAAGACCTGCCGCACGCGACGCCCGAGGCGATGGTCGATTGGCTGTCGATCACGCGCCAGGACGGCCGCGAGGTCGATGTCGGCCTGCATCGCCATTGGATCGACCCGACCCTGCCGTTCGCCAAGGCCGTGGTGCAGCCGGCCCATGGCGTGGTCGTGACCTCGGCGACGCTGACCGACGGCACCGGCGATGCGGTTGTCGATTGGCACGCGGCCGAAGTGCGCACCGGCTCGATCCATCTGCCGGCGCCGGCGATCCGGGCGCGCGTGCCCTCGCCGTTCGACTATGCCAGCCAGACGCGCTGCCTGGTCGTGACCGACGTGCGCAAGGACGATCTGGACCAGGTCGCGGCCGCCTATCGCGAGCTGTTCCTGGCGTCGGGCGGGGGCGGGCTCGGGTTGTTCACTGCGATCTCGCGGCTGAAGGCCGTGCGCGAACGCATCCTGGCGCCGCTCGACGATGCCGGGATCGAATTGCTGTCCCAGCACGTCGACCCGGTCGATGTCGGCACGCTGATCGATATTTTCCGGGCCGAGGAGGATGCCTGCCTGCTCGGCACCGACGCGGTGCGCGATGGCGTCGACGTGCCGGGCCGCTCGCTCCGGCTCATCGTGTTCGACCGCGTGCCCTGGCCGCGTCCCGACATTCTGCACAAGGCGCGGCGGGCGGATTTCGGCTCGCGCGGCTATGACGACATGTTGACCCGCCTGAAGCTGCGTCAGGCGTTCGGCCGGCTGATCCGGCGCTCCGGCGACCAGGGCGTGTTCGTGCTGTTGGACCCGATGATGCCGTCGCGGCTCTACGGCGCCTTTCCCGAAGGCGTCGATATCCGCCGCGTCGGCTTGAAGGAAGCGGTCGAGGAAACCAGGCTGTTTCTCAAGCCGGCGGATTGATGCCGTCGATCGATTGCTCGTCGCTGGCCGTTGCGGTTCTTTTGAGGAACCCGCGCAGGCTCAAGCCCAGCAAGGCCGCCACCGTGAGCGACGCGGCCGCGATCAGCTCGATCTTCGCAGCCCCGCACCAGATCAGCACGGGGACCAGGGCCATGGCGTCGTCGGTATCGATGACGATGCGTCCGCCCCAGAGCCGGTAGGTCGAGACCGGCGCCACCTTCACGACGTTCAGCATCCAGAACAGGCCGCACACGCCAGCGCCGGCGATCAGACCCAGCAGGATGGCGCCGGGGCCGAAACTGCCGACCAGGCCGAAGCCGATGCCGATGAAGGTCGCGACGGTCGCGAGGCAATCGCAGACCAGATCATAGCGGTAGCCCAAAGGGCTGCTGCGGCCGGTCTGCCGGGCAAGTTCGCCATCGGCCCGGTCGAGCAGCAGAGACAAGAGGAAAATCACCCCGCCGATGCGCGGCCAGATCGGGCCACCAACTGCGAAAGCCGCGGCCGCGACCAGCCCGGTCACGAGGCGCAGCGTCGTCAGTTGATTGGGGGTGACGCCGGTCGGCGCGATCCGCCGGACGGCGGGGCGGACGATGCGATGAATGGTCGTGTCGTGACTCAAGGGAGGCGTCCTCGGAAGCTGGACTCTTCAAGTATCCGAAATTTCGTGGCCGAGAAGCTCAAAGATGAATGATCAGCCCCCCGGCGACATGGCGTCGCAGCCGGCTCATTGCCCCAACGCCGCCCACTCGGCCCAGGAGATCGTCCGGCCGGGAAAAGCCACGGCGCGGAACGGCCAAGCCGTCTTCAGCCAGGCCTGGACATCGGTCAGGATCCGGTCGGCCAGGCCGTCGCGATCGGCCAGCGTGCTCAGCCAGAAATAGGCGCGCGCATCGAAGGCGGCCTGCTTGAATTTGATCGGATAGAGATAGAGGCAACCGAGATAGCGGTCGCCGTCCGGGCTGATCAGCGCATAGGCAAAACCCGTGCGCTCGGCGAATTCCTTCGCATGGCGCTCCAGGTCCGCCAGGTTCTGGGCGAAGCTGAGGTCCGGTGCCGGCCAATCGTTGGTCGGCCCGAACACATGGCGGATCGCGTCGGCGCTGGTCGTGACCGCGGCATAGTCCTGAGCCGCGAAATGCGGCGCCAGGACCTCCAGCGTGAACAGCGCGAAACGATGGCTGCGCGGTGGGCTGTAACCGTCGGGAATGAAGGGCATGGCGGCCTCGGTCGCGGGGGCGGGTCCGAGTGTAGCAGCGCCCGGGATCAGACGAGCGGTATCCGGAGAGTGAAGCGTGTCTCGGTCGCGGTCGACGACGCCGTCAGCGTGCCGCCATGGGCGGCTGCGATTTCCGAGGCGATATAGAGACCCAAGCCCAGGCCCTGCAGGCTCGGCCGAATCTCGCCGCGGAAGAAGGGCTGGAACAGACGGTCCATCGCATCCGGCTCGATCGGGGCGCCGGCATTGGCGACCCAGAGTTCGAAGCCCTCCGGTCTGGTCGCGGCCCCGGTCCGGATCGGTTCGTCGGGCGCGCCGTGGGTCAGCGCGTTGCCCAGCAGGTTCGAGAACAGTTGGGCGATGCGGCCATGGTCGCAGGGGACCGGCCGGCTGAGAGCGAAGGCGGTCTCGATCCTGCGATCGGGAGCGCCGGCGCTCAATTCGGCCACCACCTGCTCCAGTACCGGCTCCAGCGGCGCATCGGCAAGGCGTTTCAGGCTGAGACCGCCGCCCAGGCGGCCGCGGGCGAAATCCAGCACATTGTCGATTAGGCCGGACATGCGCAGGACGCTGCGCTGCATCAGGCCGACCGTCTTCAGCGCCTTGGCGTCGAGCGGCGTCTGCAGCAGCAATGTGGCACCGGCACCGATCGCGGCCAGCGGATTGCGCAGGTCGTGACCCAGCACGGCGATGAACTGCTCGCGCAGTACCGCGTCCTGGCGTTCGCTCTTGAGCGTCGCCTCGCTCGATGCCAGCCGGTCGAGCGCGTCCAGATGGAACGCGATCAGTTCGGCGAACAGCTTGAACATGCCGATGATCTCGGGCGTGTTCAGGCGGGCCGGCCGCGGATCGATCGCGCAGAGCGTGCCGAAAAAGCTGCCGTCGGGCAGCATGATCGGCATCGAGATATAGCTTTGCAGACCGTACATCGCCGGGGTGTGATGGCCACAATAGGCCGGGTCCTCGGCGACGTGATTGATGATCACCGGCAGGCCGCTCTGCCGGATCTCGTGGCAGATCGTGGTTTCGACCTTGAGTTCGCCGCCGGGTTTCAGTCCGAAGGCGATGTCGTCCTTGACGCTGCAAGCGATCCAGCGGTCCTCGGTCACGCGCGCGACCGCAGCGAAGCCCATGCCGGTGGTGCGGCACACGACATCGAGGATGGTCGGCACCGCCTCGATCCGACCGACGGCGGCGATATCCTCCTGGAAGCTTCTGGCCATCGTCCCTTTAACTCAATTGACGGTCGGCGGTTCCTTCGGTGGCAACAGGGCCGCGTGCACGCTGCGGATCAGGTCGCTTCTCACCTTGGCGGTCTCGCCGTCGGCGGTCGAGAACGCGAGCACGATCTCCAGCGCATTGTCGGCCGCCGTGCGGTCGGCCATGATGCTGGGCGCCGGGTCCTTCAGCACCTGGGCATGGGCCTGGGCGATCGCCAGCACCTTGGCCAGCGCCGCTTCCAGGTCGATCGTCTCGGCGACGCGGAAGCGCGCCTCGCCGGCTTTGACCGGGGCAGGATAGTGGCTGTAGTTGCGCAGCGCCTGGCCCCAGACGCCGCCGTTCGGAACGATGACCTGGACCTTGTCGTCCGTGACCAGCTCGGTCCAGAACAGCGACAGTTCCATCACCGTGCCGGTGATCCCGGCGACCTGGACCTTGTGGCCGATGCGGAACGGCCGGAAAATCAGCAGCATGACGCCGGCCGCCAGGTTCGACAGGGTGCCCTGCAGGGCCAGACCGACGGCCAGGCCGGCGGCGCCCAACACGGCGATCAGGCTGGTCGTCTGAATGCCGAATTGCGACAGCACAGCCAGCACCGTGACGGTCAGCACCAGATAGCGCACAAGGCTGCCGAAGAAGCTTTTCAGCATGTCGTCGAAATGCGGAGCCTTCGACAGCGCGCGCACGACCAGCATGTGGCAGCGGCCGGCGAGCCACAGGCCGACGCACAGGATGACGATCGCGCCGATGACGTTGAGGCCGTTCGAGACGATCAGGGGCAGCAGCAGCTGGAAACGGGCAAACAGGTCGTTCGGGTTCAATTCCGGCATCGGTCAGCTCTCTGATTGAATGACTGGAGGAGGATAGAAGGCCCGGGCGGTGCTGCCAAGCGACGCAGGATATTTGCGGCGCCCGCCGTTGACTTGCACCCATCACCCGGCGGATGCTGGGTCCAAAGGTCTGATGATACGATGACCGACAAAATGCCGAGGCGAGGTCCTCGGCCTGGGGGAGGGAACGGACATGGGCGACGGAATTTCACGGCGGCAGGTGCTGGGCGGCTTCACGGGGCTGGCGGCCTTGCAGGCGACGGGTGCGTTCGGGCAGGCGTTGAAGCTGCCGTCGTCGCCGGTCGCGCTCAACATCATCGACGTGGCGGGCGATCTGCAATTGACCCAAGTCGGTATCGATCGGTTCCGCGAGCAGAACCCGAAGCTGGTCTCGCGCATCACCTACACCCGCGCGCCCTCGCCGGAACTGCCGGGCAAGATCAAGGCGCAGCAGGACGCGAACCATGTCGACATCGACCTGGTGCTGACCGGCCCAGGTGCGCTGTCCGACGGCGTCGAGCAGGGGCTGTGGATCCCGGTGTTCTCGCAATACCCGGACGACCTGCCGAAGCCGGAGGCCGTCTATCATGAGCACGCGCTGATGATGCAGAAGAACTTCGGCCGGGATCAGGGGGTCGAGGTCGTGTTCTCGCCATCGGGGCCGTTGTTCGAATATGCCCCGGCGCGGGTCAAGGATCTGCCCAAGACCGCGGCCGATCTGCTGGCCTGGGTCAAGGCGCATCCGAACCGCTTCACCTATGCCCGGCCGATCAATTCCGGCCCCGGTTGGACCTTCCTGATGGCGATGCCCTATATCCTGGGCGACAAGGACCCGAAGGATCCGATCAAGGGCTGGGACAAGACCTGGGCGTGGCTGAAGGAACTGGACAAGAGCATCGATTATTACCCGGCCGGCACGACCGGAACCATGAAGGAACTGGGCGACGGCACGCGCGACATGATCGTCAGCACCTGCGGCTGGGACATCAATCCGCGCGTGCTGGGCGTCGTGCCGAAGGAAGTCGAGATGTTCGCGCTCCAAGGCACCCATTGGGTGCCGGACGCGCAGTTCATGTGCATCCCCAAGGGCGTCGCCCCGGAAAAGCTGCCGGTGCTGCTGGCGCTGATGTCGTTCATGCTGAAGCCGGAGCAGCAGGCGCTGACCTACGACAAGGGCTATTTCTATCCGGGCCCGGCGGTGAAGGGAGTGACGCTCGACATGGCGCCGGCCGAAAGCCAGGCCGTGGTCAAGGAATTCGGCCGCCCGTTCTATGACAAGCTGATCGCCGAACAGCCGTTCGAAGTGCCGTTGCAGCCCAAAGACCTGGTCGCCGCCTTCCGGCGCTGGGACGATGAAGTCGGAGGCGCCAAGTCCAAATGAGCTTACGCTTTGCCGCGATCGGTCTGGACCATCGCCATATCTATCATCTGGTCGGTGGCCTGATCGACGCGGGCGGCACTTGCGTCGGCTACGATCCCGCGACGAGCGATCCAAACGTGCTGGCCGGGTTCCGCGAGCGGTTCCCGGCCATCGCATCGGTGACCGATCGTCGGCAATTGCTGGAAGACCCCACCATCGACGTGATCGTGATCGCCGCCGTGCCGTCGGAGCGGGCAGCGATCGCGGTGGCCGCGATGCGCCATGGCAAGGACGTCATGGTCGACAAGCCCGGCGTGACGTCGCTTGCCCAACTGGCCGAGATCGAGCAGGTCGTGCGCGAGACCGGGCGGATCTTCTCGATCTGTTTCTCCGAACGCTTCGTCGTGCCCGCGACCGAAGTGGCTGGGCGGCTGATCGCGGATGGGGCCATCGGCCGGGTGGTGCAGACGCTGGGGCTGGGCCCCCATCGCCTCAACAAGAAGATCCGGCCGGCCTGGTTCTTCGATCCCGCCCAATATGGCGGCATCCTGGGCGATATCGCGTCCCACCAGATCGACCAGTTCCTGCATTTCACCGGCTCGACCGACGCCCGCATCGTCACCAGCGCCATCGGCAATTTCGGCAATCCGGAAACGCCGGATTTTCAAGATTTCGGCGAGATCCTGCTGCGCAGCGAGCAGGCGACCGGCTATATCCGCGTCGACTGGTTCACCGCCGACGGGCTGCCGACCTGGGGCGACGGGCGGCTGACCATCCTCGGCACCGAAGGCACGATCGAACTCAGGAAATATGTCGATATCGACGGAAGGCCGGGCACCGACCATGTCTTCCTGGTCGATGCCAAGGGCACGCGCCATATCGACGGCAGCACGGCCTCGCTCAGCTATTTCAAGAATTTCACCACCGACGTGCGTGACCGGACCGAGACCGCGATGTCCCAGCGCCATGTCTTCACCGTCAGCCGCCTGGCGCTCGAAGCGCAGGCGGCGGCCCAGCGCCTCACCCAAGGAAACCCGTCATGAGCAAACTCGGTGTCGCCATCATCGGACTGGGCTCCGCCGTGCAGCCGCATTTCCGCAGTCTGGTCGACCTCGCCGACCGGGTCGACGTGCGCTGGGGCTTCAGCCGCACCGAGGCGCGCCGCGCGGCCTTCACCCGCGATTATGGTGCGCCGGTCAACGGCGATCTGGATCAGGTCCTGGGCGATCCGGCGGTGCAGGTCGTCCTGATCCTGACCCCCGCCAATGCCCATCTGGAAATTGCGGAACGGGCCTTCGCTGCCGGCAAGCATGTACTGGTGGAAAAGCCGCTCGACGCCACACTCGCTCGGGCCGAGCAATTGGTCGCGGCTGGCCGCGCCGCCAACCGTCGCCTGGGCGTGGTGTTGCAGCATCGCTTCCGCGAGGGCAGCCGGCTGCTGAAGCGGCGGATCGTCGAGGGCGCGCTGGGTACGATCGAAGCGGCGACGCTGGCCGTGCCCTGGTGGCGGCCGCAGAGCTATTACGATGTCGAAGGCCGCGGCACGCTGGCGCGCGATGGCGGCGGCGTCCTCTTGACCCAGGCGATCCATTCGCTGGATCTGTTCCGCTCGCTGGTCGATGTCACCCATGTCAAGGCCGCCCAGGTCGTGACCACGGCGCTGCACCGGATGGAGACGGAGGATTACGTCGGCGCGCTCTTGAGGCTCGCGAACGGCGCGCCGGCCTCGATGACCGCGACCACGGCCTTCATGCCGGGCGAACCGGAACGGATCGAAATCATCGGCACCAAGGCATCGGCCCAGTTGCACGGCGGCGCGCTGCGCATCTCGCGGCTCGACGGCAGCGAGGAGCGGCTCGATATCGAAGGCCCGACCGGTGCCGGCGCCAACACCATGGATTTCCCGCACGACGCCCACCGCGAACTCTGGCGCGACTTCCTAGACGCGCTCGACGGCGACCGCGACCCGATCGTGTCCGGCGAGGAAGCGCTGGCGACGCAGCGGCTGATCGGGGCGATTTTGAAGGCGGGAGGGCAGGGCTAGGGTTCGTCGCTCGCGTCAAGCCGGTCATCATCGCGCAGCTCGCCGGCCGTGCCGAGGCGCCTCAACAGTGCTTTGGCGCGCGCTGGCGTTGTCCGCGATCCCCGCGCGGAAAAATACCGTTCCGCCTCGGCCTGGGCGCCGACACGGGCGGCGACTGCAGTTGCGACGAACAGATTCAGGCTGATCCCGGAAACGGATGCCTGCCGGACGGCGGCATCCTTCATGTCCTCCGGCAGGCGGAGCTGGATTTTTGCGTTGCTCATGCTCTGATCCTTCTAAGGAGCGGGCCTGGTCGTTGCGCGTGAAAGCCGAATAAAGCGCCGGCGTCGCGCATGTCTTTCAAATTAAATGTCGCAAGGGCGTCCGCATGCCCGTTGATGGCCGTTTCGATGACCAACTCGTCATCCCTGTGGGCACCGGTCGGTCGCCATTGATAGTCGAAGACGACCGGGACGCAGATGCCGGCAAGAGCGTCCAGAATTTCCGTAGCGTCCGCATCGGTCGCCTTCGCTCGGGCCAAATGCTGCGATCGGCGAAGCAGGGCTTCATATTCCACCAGCAGCGATGTCGAAAGCAGAAGTGAGAATTTTCCGTCCAGTGCATCGAGAACGAGTTCGCGCGACGCGCCTGTCGGAGAAATGAACGCGGACAAGAGAACATCGGTATCGATGACGATTCTCAACATAGTGACATCATATATGACACCACTCCGTGTTTCAAGATGCGGGGCTGCTCACCGAATCTCCAACCGCTCCAGCGCGGCCTTCCCCATCGGATCATCCTTGGGCAGCCGCTTCGCCTGTTCGACCAGACCGGCCCGAATGCGGGTGGCATCCGGCAGTGGCTGGTCGGTCCAATAGCGTTTCGCCGGATCGAGAAATCCGACCTCGTCCAGGAATCCCGCGGTGAAATAGAGCGCGTCGGGCCAGGATTCTCCGTCAGCACGGGCGCGCAGCGTGCCGTCGGGGCCGAGCGCGTTGCCGAGCGTCCAATCGACCAGGCCGGCGATCTCGGCTGAGACCGCCCGGCGCTGGTCGGCACCGATCTTGGGCCAGCCGAGCCGGAACAGGGTCACGACGTCATAGTTGTTGTGGCTGGTCATGCCGTCGGCGTCGAGCCAGCCGTGGGGATATTGCTTGGGCTTGATCGCGATCAGTTGGCGGATCAATTCCGGCCAATGGCCGATCGCACCGTCCCTATAGCGGGCCATATGGAAGGTCATGCTGAGATCGTCGGTCTGGATGGTCGCACGATCGGTCCAATAGCGCTCGCCGAAGAAGCCGGTCGTGGGCGACTGCGCATCGGCGATGAACTTCAGGACGACAGCGTCGAGGCCCGGTTTCCAGGCATAGCCGAGCGGGCGGCGGCGCAGCACCAGGCGCACCAGATCGGCGCTGGCGATATTCAGTTCCTTGCGATGATCGACGCCCTGGTGCTGCAGATCCGACGTCAGCAGCCCGCGCAGATAGGCGTCGAGGCGTGCCGGATCGTTGACCCGGTCGAGCAGGCGTGGCCGGACCGGCGGGGCGGCATCGGTCAGGAACCGGTCGGTCGAGGCATCGACCTTCCAGAACCATTCCTCGACGCAAGGGCCATAGCTGCCGTCGGCATCCTGGACAGTGCCGGCCGGCGTCGCCGGGGCCGCGGCAAGGGCGCGCACCCGGTCGCGGACCCGGCTCGCCGCCGCCACGTCGCCGGTCGATCCCAGGCGCCAGCGCAGCTCCGTCACCGTTTGGCGCAGACAGCTTCGGTCGGCGCCAGCCTGCTCGTCGGCATCGAGCCGGGCTTCGAGCATGGCAATTTCCGGCCGGACCGCCCGGCGAAAATCGCGCATGGCCGGGAAGGCCTTGGCGAGCACGGTGCTGGGCTCGAAATCGTCGGCCCAGGCCGCGGGCGCGGTGACCGCGGCGAGGGACAGGCACGCAAGCGGCAGCAGTCTCCGCCACAAGTGTCTTGTTCCGGTCATGATCGCCGCGTATTCAGGCGGGAAGGTTTTCGTCTGCCAGGAGGACATGTTTCCATGATCGATCATCACGCGGCCCTGATCCAGACGATGTTCCTGGTCTCCGCCGCCGATGCTGACATGACCGACGCCGAATTGGGCATCATCGGCGAGGTCGTCAGCTTTCTGCCGGTCTTCCGGGGTTACGACAATTCCAAGCTGGGCGCCACGCTGGAAGAATGCGCGACATTCCTCGGCCAGGAAGACGGGCTGGAGCTGGGCCTGAAGCAGATCCGCGAGTCCCTGCCGCCGAAGCTGCGCGAGACCGCCTACGCGATCGCCTGCGACGTGGTCGCGGTCGATGGCGAAGCGACCCAGGAAGAGCTGCGAATCCTGGAACTGCTGCGTCATCGCCTGGGTATCGACCGGCTGGTCGCGTCCGCGATCGAGCGCGGCGCCCGCGCCCGGTTCATGACACTCTAGGTTCCCGAAGTCTTTCGGTTACTCGGCCGGTGCCGTCTTGCGACGCGCCGGCCGTTTCTTTTTGGCGGGTTTCGGTGCCGGTTTCGCCGCCGGCTCCGGCGTCAGGCCGACCAGGCGCTGCTTGCGCCACAGCCGCCGCATCGCTTTCAGGAACTTGTCCTCGCGCCGGCCGAGCACGTCGAAGAACTCCTGGTCGACCGCGTCGATCAGCGGCAAAGCCGCTGCCAGCTGGGCCTTGCCCTCGGCGGTCAGGCTCAAGAGGCGCGAGCGCGTATCGGCCGGATTGCGTTCGCGCTTGACTAGGCCCGCGGTCTCCAGCGTGCGCAGCACCTGCGACGTCATCATCGGATCGGCGCCCAGCGCCTGGGCGAGCGCCGCCTGGCTGACGGCGGACCCCTCGGCCAGCTTGTCCTTCAAGCCTGCCAGCAGCACGATCTGGACATAGGTCAATCCGGTCGGCGCCAGGGCCGCGCGGATGACGCGCTGCCAGCCGTTGGTCACCTGCCACAGCATGAAGCCGGCACCGAGGGTCGGGCCCTCGCTCTCGTCAGATTCTTCCGAGATGCTCATCCGGTGCACTCCGCTGTCGCCAGAGATCGCGTTTGGTCACTATGCGCGCAGGGTTTGCTGCGCTGCCAGAAGAATTCCCGCATCGTGCTGCAATCCCGTCGGATTCCCTGAATGTCGCGGATCGGCTCAACCTTGATTCATGCTCCCTTAATGCGTTGGGGCGTATCGGTGCCGCATGAGCCTTGCGGTCGATGCAAGGATGTGTCGCGGCGCCGCAGTGCAACAAAGCGCTTGCAAGTGTCGCGGCCGGACATAAGATCCCGGTTTTCCGGGATCGGACAGTTTATCGAGGGCGGCTCTTGAGCATCGCTGTTACCGCCGTGCCGGCACAGAAAACGGCGACGGATCGTGTGGTTGCCTATTGGCTGATCGCCACGGCCGTGATGATTCTGCTGATGGTCGTGATTGGCGGCGTGACGCGCCTGACCGAGTCCGGCCTCTCGATCACCGAATGGAAGCCGGTCACCGGCACCTTGCCGCCGCTGGGCGAGGCCGCCTGGAACGACGCCTTCACCAAGTACCAGCAGATCCCCGAATATCGCGAAATTCATCGCGGCATGAGCCTCGATGAATTCAAGGGCATCTTCTTCTGGGAATATCTGCATCGCCTGTGGGGCCGCATGATCGGCCTGGTGGCGCTGCTGCCGCTGGTCGTGTTCCTGGTTCAGGGCCGGGTCAAGGGCGCCGACGTGCCGAAGCTAATCGCCGTGCCGTTCCTGGTGGCGCTGCAGGGTGCCCTCGGCTGGTACATGGTCGAAAGCGGCCTCTCGGTCCGCACCAGCGTCAGCCAATATCGCCTGACCGCGCATCTGATGCTGGCGGTCGCGATCTACGGCTATCTCGTCTGGATCGCCGCCGACATCCTCCGCCGCGAGCCGCTCTGGCTCGAAGGCCATCGGGTGCAGAAATTCCGCCGCGCCGCGCGGGTCATCCTGGCGCTGGTCACGCTGACCATGATCGCCGGCGGCTTCACCGCGGGGCTCAAGGCCGGCCTGACCTACAACACCTTCCCGCTGATGGACGGCCGTCTGGTGCCGGAAGGCTATCTGCAGATCCAGCCCTGGTGGCGCAATCTGTTCGAGAATATCGCGACGGTGCAGTTCGACCATCGCCTGCTCGCCACCACCAGCTTCTTCGCCATCGTCGCCTTCTGGCTGGCAGTGCGCGGCAAATGCGTGCCGCGCACGGTCAAGGCGCCGTTGAACGCGCTGATGCTGGTCGCCTGCCTGCAGGTGGCGCTCGGCATCTCGACCCTGCTGTTCATGGTGCCGGTGCCGCTCGCCGCCGCCCATCAGGCCGGTGCGGTCCTGCTGTTCACCTGTGCGCTGCTGACGCTCCACGGCTTGCGCGAGCCGCGCGGCAAGCGGAAGCCCGCCACCCGCTAACGGCCGGGCTTCCACCGCGTCAGCCGCAGCGCGTTCGTCACCACGGCGACGCTGCTGCCGGCCATGGCGGCCGCGGCCAGCGTCGGGCTCAACAGCCCGGATGCCGCCAGCGGAATGCCGATCAGGTTGAAGCCGAAGGCCCAGCCCAGATTCTGCCGGATCACGGCCCAACTGGCCCGCGACAGCGCCAGCAGATCGGCGACCCGCCCCGCATCCCGGATCGACGCGCCGGATGCCGCGACCGCGATGTCGGTGCCGTCGGCGATGGCGATGCCCAGGTTCGCCCGCGCCAGCGCCGGAGCGTCGTTGATGCCGTCGCCGACCATGGCGACCTGTTTGCCCTGCGCTTGCCAATCCGCGATTGCCGCACCCTTGTCGGCCGGCAATAGGCGCGAGCGTACCTGGGCGATACCGGCCGCCTTGGCGACCGCCCGGGCACTGCCCTCGGTATCGCCGGTCAGCAGGGCCACCTCGATCCCCATCGCCTGAAGTCGCCGAACCGCCTCGACGGCGCCGGGGCGCAGGCGGTCGGCGAAGGCGAAGAGGGCGATCGGCGCGCCGTCGCGCACCAGCCAGGACAGGGTCTTACCCTCCAGCCGGGCGGCCGCTTCGGCGAGGACGGCGGGCACCGGGCCGGTCAAGAGCCGGTCGGTGCCGATCTTGTAGGGTGCGCCCTCGACCTCGGCCTCGACACCGATGCCGGGCAGGGCGCGGAACCCCGTGCTGTCCGGCACCGGGCCGTCGAACGCCGCGATCAGCGCCCGGCCTAGCGGATGTTCGCTGCCGCGCTGCAGGGCGGCGGCCAAGCGCAATGCTGCGGGCTCGTCGCCATCCAGGGCGACGATGTCGGTCAGGGTCGGTTTGCCCTCGGTGAGCGTGCCGGTCTTGTCGAACGCCACCAGCGTGATGCGATGGGCCGCTTCGAGGGCCGCAGGGTCCTTCAGCAGGATGCCATGGCGGGCGGCACTGCCGAACGCCGCGACCAGGGCGGCCGGGGTTGCGAGGCCGAGCGCGCAGGGACAGGCGATGACCCAGACCGCGACCCCGCGCAGGATCGCGACTGATGGGGCCGCCCCGGCTAGCCACCAGCCGAGCATGGTCGCGAGCCCGATCGCCAGCACCATGGGCACGAAGATGCCGCTGACCCGGTCGACCAGGCGCTGCACAGGCGCCTTGGTCGCCTCGGCCG
>Ga0302314_10001382_pt1 | contig 45461 bp, 34 predicted proteins | sample III_Palsa_N2_3_FD_200533 | JGI IMG/M metagenome (GOLD analysis project Ga0302314, IMG submission 200533) | Peat permafrost microbial communities from Stordalen Mire near Abisko, Sweden - III_Palsa_N2_3 | ecosystem: Environmental > Terrestrial > Soil > Palsa > Peat permafrost | place: Sweden...
CCTACCCGAAGAACAACCCCCATGGCATCACCTACGAGCCCTGGCACTGGTTTTTCATTCCCCAGGCCTAGGTGGTCTGGCGGGAGCTTCAAGTTCCGCAAGGTAACTGGTTAATGCCCGGGACCTACCGTGTTTCTTTAGAATGATTCTTATTCCTTGTTGAAACCCGGAACCATTCCAATTAAGTAGAAGGGTCCTTTTCCCCATGGTATCCAATTCGAACAGTTCCGAGGCCCTCGCCCAACGTCTCTCCGACAGCGGCCTGCGGTCGACCCCGCAGCGCGAGGTGATCTACAACGTCCTGCTGCGCAAGCGCGACCACCCCACGGCGGAGGATGTCTTCGCCCGGGCCAAGCCCGAGATGCCCATGATCTCGCTCGCCACGGTCTACAACTGCCTCGAGACGCTGGTCCAGTGCGACCTCGTCCGCGCGGTGAATTTTGAGCGCGGCCCGACCCGCTATTGCCCGAACCTGCGGCCCCACGCCCATTTCCACGACGAGACGACCGGCTCCACCCATGACATCGACCTGCCGGCCGGAATGCTGGACCAGGTGAAGTCCGTGCTGCCGCCGGAGTTCGACGCCAAGTCGGTCGAGATCATTTTCCGCGGCAAGGCGCCCGCCAAGAGCTGAACCCCCAACCTTCCCGCCCATGTCTTCACTCGAAATCAAGGACCTGCACGTTTCCACCGGCGACAAGGAAATCGTCAAGGGCGTCAGCCTGACGATCCAGACCGGGGAGGTCCATGCGATCATGGGTCCGAACGGGACCGGCAAGTCGACGCTCGCCAAGGCGATCGCCGGCCATCCCGACTACACCATCACCTCGGGCGACGTCCTGATCGACGGCAAGTCGATCCTGGAAATGGAATCCGACGAGCGCGCGCGCGGGGGCATCTTCCTCGCCTTCCAGTACCCGAGCGAGATCCCGGGCGTCAGCATCGCGAACTTCCTGCGCGCCGCCATCCAGGCCCGGATGGCCGAGGGCGAGGAGATCGACGCCTCCGGCTACTACAAGCGGCTCTACCAGAAGATGGACCTCCTGCAGATCGACCGGAAGTTCACGTCCCGCGCGGTCAACGAGGGCTTCTCCGGCGGTGAGAAGAAGCGGAGCGAGATCCTGCAGATGGCGATGCTCGAGCCCCGCTTCGCGCTGATGGACGAGACCGACTCCGGCCTCGACATCGACGCCCTGCGGATCGTCTCCGACGGCGTCAACCACCTCCGGGGGCCGAACCTCGGCATCCTCCTCATCACCCACTACCAGCGCCTCCTCAGCTACATCATCCCCGACCACGTCCATGTCATGATCGACGGCCGGATCATGAAGAGCGGCGACAAGACCCTCGCCCTCGAGCTCGAGTCGCGCGGCTACGATTGGGTGAAGCAGGAACTCGCCCTCACCTGAAACCGGGAACCACCACCATGTCCGACATCACCGACACCCTCGAGACCAACGTCGAGAACCCCGTCAGCGGGATCGACCAGTCCTCCGGCAACTTCAGGTACGACATGACGTACGACTTTGACGCCGGCACCGGCCTCAATGAGCGCACCGTCGACTACATCTCGGCCGTGAAGAAGGAGGCGCCGTGGATCCGGGAGTTCCGGCAGAACGCCCTCAAGACCTTCCAGGCCAAGCCGCTGCCGACCCACTGGGCAACCAAGGACCTGGAGAACATCAACTTCGACAAGATCCGCTACTACCTCTCCCAGGGCCTGAAGCCGAAGCGCACCTGGGACGAGGTGCCGGACGACATCAAGCGCACGTTCGAGCGGCTGGGCATCCCGGAGCAGGAGCGCAAGTTCCTGGCGGGCGTCGAGGCGCAATTCGATTCCGAGGCCGCCTACTCCAACATCAAGGAGGCCGTCTCGAAGCAGGGCGTCATCTTCATGAACTCGACCGAGGGCCTGCGGGAGCACCCGGAGATCTTCCGGAAGTTCTTCGGCAAGGTGATCCCGACCGGCGACAACAAGTTCTCGGCCCTGAACAGCGCCGTCTTCTCCGGCGGCTCCTTCATCTACGTGCCGCCCGGGGTCAAGGTCTCGCACCCCCTCCAGGCCTACTTCCGGATCAACGCCGAGAACTTCGGCCAGTTCGAGCGCACGCTGATCATCTGCGACGAGGGCGCGGAGCTCACCTACATGGAGGGCTGCACCGCCCCCAAGTTCTCCACCGCCACGCTGCACAGCGCGGTGGTCGAGCTGGTGGCGCTGAAGGGCGCCAAGATCCAGTACATCACCGTCCAGAACTGGTCCTCGAACGTCTTCAACCTCGTGACCAAGCGCGGGCTTGCCCACGAGGAGTCCGAGATCAAGTGGATCGACTGCAACATCGGCAGCCGCCTCACCATGAAGTACCCCGGCGTGGTGCTGAAGGGCCGCAAGGCCCGCGGCGAGGTGATCTCGATCGCGCTCGCGAACGACGGCCAGCACCAGGACACTGGCGCCAAGATGATCCACGCGGCCGACGAGACCACCTCCACGGTCGTCTCCAAGTCCATCTCGGTCGGCCAAGGCCGGGCGACCTACCGCGGCGTGGTCCACATCCCCCGGCACCTCAAGGGCTGCAAGAACAACACCGAGTGCGACGCCCTCCTGATCAACACCAACAGCCGGACCGACACCTACCCGGCGATCACCGTCCGGGGCGACCGCCACGCCGTCCAGCACGAGGCCAGCGTGTCCAAGGTGAGCGCGGAGCAGATCTTCTACATGCAGCAGCGCGGCCTCACCGAGGGCCAGGCCATGAGCCTCTCGGTCAACGGCTTCATCAACGACCTCGCCCGGCAGTTCCCGATGGAGTACTCGGTCGAGCTGAAGCGCCTGATCGACCTCGAGATGGAAGGGAGCGTCGGCTGACGCCATGGCTACGTCCCCCACCCTCACGGCCGCCGACCTGGTCGGCGGCTTCACCGCCGAGGCCTTCGAACGCCACCTGGGCACGCTGCCGGATGCGCCCGCCTGGTGGCGGGAGCGCAAGCGCGCCGCCTATGCCCGCTTCGCCGCCGCGGCGCTGCCCAGCCGCACCGACGAGGGCTGGCGGTTCAGCAACATCGCCGGCATCAAGCTGGTCGGCTATGCGCCCGCCGCCCCGGCGGCCGAGGCCACCGCGTTTCCCTTCCCGCTTGAGGCGGCCGTCCGCCTGTCCTTCGCCGGCGGCCGGCTCGCCGGCCGAACGCCGGTCCCGGCGGAGCTGGCGGCGCAGGGCGTGGTGGTCACCACCCTGGGGCAGGCGCTGCAGGAGCACCCGGAGCTGCTGCGCCAGCACTTCATGGCCCAGCCGCAGAAGCTGGGCTCGGCCAAGTTTGCCGCCCTCCACGAGGCCTTTGTCGCCGACGGGGCCTTCGTCTTCGTCCCGAAGGGGGTCGAGGTGCGGCAGCCGATCGTCGTCGTCCACGCCGCCGCCGGCGCGGATGCCGCGGTCTTCCCCCACACGCTCGTGATCGCCGAGGACCGGGCCCAGCTGACGGTCGTCGACTACTTCGTCTCGACCGACGGCGGGCGGCAGTTCGCCTGCGGGGCCAACGACCTCTACGCCGGCCACGGGTCCCGGATCACCTATGCCGCCGCGCAGTGCTGGTCGCTGGAGACCCTCTCGCTGCAGTTCAACTCCACCGTGGTCCGCCGCGACGCGCGGGTCCAGTCGCTGAACCTCCACCTCGGGGCCAGCCAGGCCCGCCACGAGTCGCTGAGCCAGCTGCAGGCGCCGGGCGGCTTCTCGGAGATGCTGGCCGTCACGGTCGCCACCGGCGACCGCGAGTTCGACCAGCGGACGCTGCAGATCCACCAGGCCCCGAACACCAAGTCGGACCTCCTCTACAAGAACGCCCTCCTCGACCAGGCGCGCACCATCTTCTCCGGCCTGATCGTCGTCGATCCGGACGCGCAGAAGACCGACGCCTACCAGAGCAACCGCAACCTGATGCTGAGCGACGAGGCCGAGTCCAACTCGCTCCCGGGCCTCGAGATCCAGGCGAACGACGTGCGCTGCACCCACGGGGCCACCAGCTCGCGGATCGACCCGGAACAGGAGTTCTACCTCAAGTCCCGCGGCATCCCGCCGGCGGCGGCCAACGAGCTCCTGATCTTCGGCTTCTTCGAGGAGGTGCTGAACCGCCTCGAGAACGAGCCCCTGCACGAGGCGCTGCGTGCCCTCCTGCGGTCGCGCTTCCATTCCCAGCCCTCCTAAGCCCATGATTCCGGCCAATCGCGATCGCACCCTGTCGCGGGAAATCTCGGTCACGCAGATCCCCTCCGGCGAAAAGCACACCCTGCCCGTCGGCACCAAGATCCAGATCCACCAGACGCTCGGCGGCAGCTACACCGTCCAGACCGACTACGGCCTCTTCCGGATCGACGGCAAGGACGGCGACGCCCTGGGCGAGGTCGCGGCCGACCACACGGTCGAGGCGGCGACCCTGGCCGACGGCGCCCCGGACCCGGCGGCGGTCTGGGACCAGCTCCGCAAGGTCTACGACCCCGAGATCCCGGTGAACATCGTCGACCTCGGCCTCGTCTACTCGATGGATGTGGAGAAGAAGGAGGACAACGCCTTCAGGGTGAACGTCGCCATGACGCTCACCGCCCCCGGGTGCGGGATGGGACCGGCCATCGCCGAGGACGCCAAGGGCAAGATCCTGCTTGTCCCCGGCGTCGGCGACGCCGACGTCCGGATCACCTGGGACCCGCCGTGGAACCAGTCGATGATCAGCGAAGAGGGCAAGATGAAGCTCGGCCTGGTGTGACCATCTACGAGCATCTGGTCCGGCTGGAGTACGAGGGCGTCCCGTTCGTCCTCGTCACCCTAGTCGACGCCCTGGGCAGCACGCCCCAGGACGCCGCGGCCAAGATGCTCGTGACCACCGACGGGCTTTACAGCGGCACGGTCGGCGGCGGCAAGGTGGAGGCGGCCGCGCTCAAGCTGGCGCGCGAGATCCTCGCCACCCGCGATGCCAAGCCCCGCTTCGTCAACTGGACGCTCAAGGGCGACGTCGGCATGACCTGCGGCGGCTCGGTGAAGTTCTACTTCGAGCCGCACTTCGGCCCCGGCCCATGGAGCATCGCGGTCTTTGGCGCGGGCCACGTGGCCCAGGCGCTCATCCCGGTCCTCTTGCCGCTCCCCTGCCAGGTGACGGTCGCCGACTCCCGCCGGGATTGGCTCGACCGCCTGCCGTCGGCGCCAAACCTCCGGGTCGTCCATTCCGAATCGCCGGCCGACCTCGTGCCGACCCTGCCGGCCGACACCTACCTCGTGGTCATGACCATGGGCCACGCCACCGACCGACCGATCCTGAAGCGCGCGCTCCTCGAGCGGAACTTCCCGTTCATCGGGGTCATCGGGAGCGAGGCGAAGGCAACGATCCTGCGCACCGAGCTGGCCGCCGACGGCGTCTCCCCGGCCCGCGCCGCCGAGTTCCGGTGCCCGATCGGACTGTCCTTCGGGAGCAACCATCCCCACGAGATCGCCCTCAGCATCGCGGCCCAGCTTCTCAGCGTGCGGGACCGGTTGGGTGGCATCGACCGCCGGCGCCTCGGAGAGGTCGCCGCCGAAATCTGAGCGTCAGGCGCAGGTCCCAGCCAGACTGGACCTTCCTGGTGGCGCCGCCGTTCCGGTCGCCTATCTCTCCAGTTCCGGATCCTTGTGGCTCGAGAGAGTTGGGGGAACAAAATCGTCCAAACTCCACGGCTTCGGAATGGCCAGTCCCACGGCCAGGATCGACTTGTCGACGACCGAAATCGTCGGGATGTCCCTAACCGCGGCAACGGCCTGGATCAGGTCGCGCTTCACCTGCTCAGGAACTCGCGCCACATCTCCAAAATAGCTGAGCGCCTTGAGAGAGATTGCCGCATTGAGATCCGGGAAAAGCGCAATCGCCGCACCAAGCATAGTCGGCAAAGAGACTCCGCACGAAAGAAGGCGGTGAATATCCAAATAATCCTCGGCCTCGGCACGCTGCTGGACGACCTTGATCTCTTGCGCGGCCAAATCGAGCAAGGCCGCTCCATAGACGCCATTGTCTGAGAATATCACTGGCTCGCCGACGCGACCAAAAGTCAGGCCGCCAAAAAAGGAAACCGTTATCGAGTCGCCACCGTCGCCGAGGGAAAAAATCGCCGTATTGGCAGCACTGCGTCGCAGGCTTGCGTGGGTCAGGAACTCGAATTTCTTCGGCAGATCTTCCAGATTCAAGGGATAGGGGCTGAAAAAATCGAAATCGATTGAGATTCTCCCTCCGACTTGGAGCGACAATGACGTGCCTCCATACAGGACAAAATCCGTACCCACCGCTGAAAGCTTTGGCCAGAGTTGACGCTGCGCCGGCGGAAGAGTGTCCAATTGAGGCGACACCCGCGTCACTGGAAATTCCTCCGCGGAAGCGCAGGGACGGGAGCGATGCCTAATCGATGGTGCCAATAATGCCAGGAGGAGATGTCCAGAACGCCGGGTTTGGCATGTTTCAAAGCGTGTCGTAGCGCCTCGATGCCGAAGCACTCTTCAATAAAACCGTAGTCCCTCCACAAACCGAGGGCCATAACGCGGCCCAGGAAGTAATCCTGATCCGAAAGGGTGACCTCGGGAGGTTCCCACCAGACAACCTCTCGCGCCATGGCCTCAAGTCTCGGGCTGCGCTTCTCCATGCCCAATTGTGACCAATCGATGTGGAAAACTCAATGGGTAACGACCTGTCAGAATAACCTAATCGTTTTCTTATCAACCCCTTCCTTATCACCTAAGCCGTCATCCCTGCGCATTTCTTAAACGACCCTGGATCGCGGAAAAAATCGCCTCGCCGGTGGCGGGCGACGCCAGGGCGACCTCACCCCGCTGGTTGCCATAGCCGGCCACCGCGTCGCGGATCGCCTCGCGCGCCGCATAGGCGAGCATGAAGGGGGGCTCGCCGGAAGCCTTGCTCCCGTGAATCGTGCCCTCTTGGTCCGCCATCGGCAGGAGCGTCACGTGCATCTCGATCGGCGCGTCGCTGAGCGCCGGGATCTGGTAGGTGCTGGCGCTGTGCGTCAACATGCGGCCCTCCTTGTTCCAGAGGAGCTCCTCGCGGGTCAGCCAGCCGATGCCCTGGACCAGCGCGCCCTCGATCTGGCCCAGGTCCACTCCGGGATTCAGCGAATTGCCCACATCGTGCACCACGTCGACCCGCAGCACGCGGTGCATGCCGTTGTGCCCGTCCACCTCGACCTCGGCGACCGCCGCGCCGCAGGCGAAGTACTGGAAGGGGCGCCCGGAGGAGGTGGCCCAACTCCAGTAGATCCCGGGCGTCGCGTAGTAGCCGGACACCGCCATGCTGACCCGCTCCTCGTGCGCCTTCATACAGACGGCGCCAAATTCGACGGTCACGTCGGTGCCCTTCACCCGGGCCTTGGCATCGGCAAACTCCACGTCGGCAATTTCCACGGCTGAGCCGGTCTTCTTGCCGAGCAACCCGGCGGCGACCGGCAGCAGGCGCTCCCGGAGGGTGATGCAGGCGTTGCGGACCGCCGCGCCGTTCAGGTCGGCGCCGGACGAAGCCGCCGTGGCCGAGGTGTTGGGGACCTTGTCGGTCGCGGTCGGCATCATCCGCACCCGGCTCTCGGGCAGGCCGAGCTCGCGCATCGCGACCCCCTGCACCTTGGTGTGCAGGCCCTGGCCCATCTCGGTCCCGCCGTGGTTCACCTGGACGGTGCCGTCCAGATAGGCGAGGACGAGGGCGCCGGCCTGGTTGTAGTGGGTGAGCGTGAAGGAGATCCCGAACTTGAGCGGCGTGACCGCAAGGCCGCGCTTCACCATCGGGTGCTCCCGGTTCCAGGCGTCGACGGCCGAGCGGCGCGCGGGAAAGTCGGCCTGCTCCTGCACCATCTTCCAGACGGTCTGCAGCCGGTTGTCCCCGATCTCCTGCAGGAAGTGGGTGGTGTTCGTCTCGCCACTGCCGCGGTAGAGGTTCTTGCCGCGGACCACCTCGGGCGGCAGACCCACGCGGCGCGCCACCCGGTCGATGATCTCCTCCATGACGAGCATGCCCTGGGGGCCGCCGAAGCCCCGGAAGGCGGTGTTGGAGGCGATGTGGGTCTTGCAGATCAGGCCGGTGAAGCGGACGGCCGGGATGTAGTAGCTGTTGTCGAGATGGAAGAGGGCGCGGTCGAGCACCGGCTGGGACAGGTCGAGCGACCACCCGCCGTCCGAGAACAGCTCGACCGCCGAGGCGAGGAGCATGCCTTCGCGGTCGTAACCCACTTTGAACCGGGAATAGAACGGGTGCCGCTTGCCGGTCAGCATGATGTCCAGGTCGCGGTCGAGCTGGAGGCGGACGGGCTGGCGGGTCAGGACGGACGCCAGGGCCACCATGGCGGCGAAGGCGTTGCCCTGGGTCTCCTTGCCGCCGAAGCCCCCGCCCATCCGGGGCGACTGCACGACCACCATACTGCGCGGCTGGCCCAGCACGTCGGCCACGACCGCCTGGATCTCCATCGGGTGCTGGGTCGAGGAGCTCACGAAGACCGCCCCGTTCTCTCCGGGCTCGGCCCACGCCGCCTGGCTCTCCAGGTAAAAGTGCTCCTGGCCGCCGAAGTTGAACTCCCCCTCAAGGGTCAGCGGCGCCTGCGCCAGCGCCGCGTCGACGTCGCCGCGCGCGAGCGTGTGCGGCGGGCTGTGGAAGCTCTTGAGTGCGGCCGCCTCCTTGGCGCCGAGGATGACGGGGAGCGGCTCGTACTCGACCACCACCGCCGCCGCCGCCGCGCGGCATAGGAGCGTCGACTCCCCCACCACCAGGCCGATCACCTGGCCGTGGTAGAGGACCACGTCGTCGGCAAAGAGCGGCTCGTCGTGGCCGGTGCCCACCTGGTTGTGGCCGATGATGTCCTCGGCCAGCAGCACCGCGACCACCCCGGGCATGGCCCGCGCCGCGGTCGCGTCGCGGCGCTTGATCTTGGCGTGGGCATGGGGCGCGCACACCGGCCAGACATCGAGCATGGGCCGGCGCTGCGCCGTGTCGTCCGCATACATTGCCCGGCCGGTGACATGGCCGACGGCGCTCTCGTGCCGCATCGACCGCGACGGGTCGGTCGGGATGGGATCGGGGCCGGGCGCAAACTCGAGGGGCGCGTCCTGGGCGGTGCTCGTGACCCCGGAGACAAACTTCTCCCACAGGCTGACGATCAGCCCGCCGCGGTAGGCCGCGCCGGCGCGCGCGTCGGAGATCGGCTTGAATTCCTCGGCCAGGATCACGCCCACGTCCCTCGCGGCGTCGGCCAGGGTGCGTCCCTCCAGCGCCGCCTCCGCCCGGCGCGGGCGCACCGGGGTGGCCGCCACGCCCCCGTAGCCCATCCGGGCCCGGCGGACAATGCCGGCGGCATCGGTGTCGACGAGGAACGCGGCCGCGGTGATGCTGATGTCTAGCTCGCGGCGCTTGGAAACCTTGAAGAATTCGGTCCGCCGGGTGAGGCCGGCGGCGGGGCCGGCCCGCGGGACCAGGACCTCGAGGATGATCTCGCCCGGCTGGAGGAGCGTCTTGCGGTAGCCGATGAAGAATTCCGCCAGCTTCACCGTCCGCCGCGCCTCGGCCGTCGCCAGCACGAGCTCGGCGTCCAAAGTCAGAAGAATGGGCGCGCTGTCTCCGATCGGCGAGGCGGTCGCGAGGTTGCCGCCCAGGGTGGCCCGGTTGCGGATCGCCCGGGCGGCAAAGACCTTCAGCATCTTCGCCAGCGAGGGATACTCCTGTGCGATCGTCTCCTCGACAACCGTCAGTGTGACCGCGCCCCCGATCCGCCAGGCCTCGACCGTTTCCGTGATCCGGGTCAGTTCCGGGACCGCCTCGGTCGAGATGAGGAGCGGGAACGCCTTGAACTTCTTCGTGACGTCGACCCCGATCTCGGTCGCGCCGGCGATCAGCGCGGCCTGCGGATGGGAGGCCAGGGCCGCGAAGAGCCCGGCCAGCGACGTCGGGCGGACGAAGCGGCCGACGCCGGAATGGTAGTCCAGCTCCACAAGGTCAGGCAGCGGCCGCGCCAGGCGCTCGCCGAAGGCATCGCCGCCTGCAGCCATCGCCGCCCGGGCGTCGAACGCCTTCAGCGCCGCGTCGCGGATGGGGCGATAACCGGTGCACCGGCAGAGGTTGCCACCCAATTGGTCGCTGATCCCGCACGGCCCCTGGCAGTCCTTGCGGTAAAAGCCCTCAAACATGGACATCACGAACCCGGGGGTGCAGTAGCCGCACTGGGACCCGTAGCTTTCCACCATCGCATCCTGCACCGGGTGGAGCTTGGCGCCCTCCCGGGCCAGGCCCTCGACGGTCAGGACCTCCTTGTTCGCCAGCATCGGCAGGAGCGCGAGGCAGCTGTTGAACGACCGGTAGGTGGCCTCCCCGGCCGCATTGCGCTCGATCACCACCACCGAGCAGGCGCCGCAGTCACCCTCGGCGCAGCCCTCCTTGGTCCCGGTCAGCTGGTTCGACCGCAGCCAGTCGAGGAGCGTCGTCGTATTCGCCGCGTGGTCGACCCGGATCTTCCGCCCGTTGAGCGTGAAGTTGAAGCCCATGGTCAGACGGCGAGCCGGGCCAGGGTGTGGGCCAGGACCTCGGCGCCGGCGGCGACGTGCTCGGGGGTCGAGTATTCCTCGGGCCGGTGGCTCCAGCCATGGAGGCAGGGGATGAAGATCATCGTGGTCGGGCTCACCCGGGCCATGAAGAGCGAGTCGTGGTAGGCCCGGCTCACCATCCGCAGGGACTTGAGGCCGAGCTCGGCGCAGACCTGCTCGGCGATCGCCACCGTCTGCTGGTCGCCCGCCGCCGGCGGATCGGCGTTGATCTCCTCGAACTCCATCCGGACCCCGCGGCGCGCGCAGGCGGTGCGGGCGGCGGCCTCGATCTCGGCCAGCGCCTGGGCGCGGGTGTCGAGCCGCGCGTCGCGCAGGTCGATCTCGAGGTACGCCTTGAAGGGGACGCTGTTGACCGCCCCGGGCTCGATCTTGAAGACGCCGACCGTGCCGACCGTGTCGGGGCTGCCGCTGGCCTTCGCGGCGCGCTCGACCGCCAGGGCGATCTCGGCGCCGGCCAGCATCGCGTCGTGGCGGACCGGCATCAGGACGGCGCCGGCGTGGCCGCCCTCGCCGTGGAGCGTCACGCGGTAGCTGCTCGGGCCGGCGATGTGCTCGACGATGCCGATCGGGACCTTCTCCGCCTCGAGGATCGGGCCCTGCTCGATGTGGAGCTCGACGAAGGAGTGGTAGTAGCCCTGGGGGAGCCGCACCGACTCCAGCGGACCCTGGTAGCCGGCGGCCGCCCGCAGCTCGTCCAGCGAGCGCCCCTCGCGGTCGCGCAGCGCCCGGGCCTTGGCGACGGGAATGGAGCCGGCCATCAGCCGGCTGCCGAGGCAGCCGAGGCCGAAGCGGGTGGGCTCCTCGGCCGTGAACATCACGACCTCGAGCGAGCGGCGCGGACGGAACCCGGCGCGCTGCAGGGCGGCCAGGGCCTCGAAGGCCCCGAGGACGCCAACCACGCCGTCGTAGCGGCCGGCATTCGGGATCGCGTCGGTGTGGGACCCGGAACCGACGGCCGGGAGGTCGGGCGCGGTGCCCGCCCAGCGGCAGAAGATGTTGCCGACCGCGTCCTCGCGGATGGTGAGGCCGGCCTGGCGGGCCGCGGCCCGGACGTACTCGCGGCCCCGCTGGTCGGCCGCCGAGAACAGGACCCGGGTGACGACGGGCGCCGGGGCCTCCGAGATCAGGGCCAGCTCGTCGATGCGGCGCTCGAGGCCCGCCCGGTCGATCGTGATCTTCAGGTCCGGCGGCTTTCCCGTCATAGCGCGGCGCGGTTCACGTCCTTGTAGTAGAGGTAGCGGGCGGGCACCTTGCCCATCGCGACAAACCACTGGGCGCAATACGGTGCCATCCAGATCGCGTCGCCGGCCTGCACCGGGTACCAGGCCTCCTCGAGGCGGTAGACGCCGGCGCCGGAGAGCATGACCAGCCCGTGCTCCATCAGGTGGATCTCGACGAACGGCAGGTGCCCGCCCGGCTGGTAGGCGAAGATGTTCACCGCCAGGTCGAAGGCGATTTCGTCCGGCAGGAGGACCTGCAGGTTGGCCGCCGGGTCGCCGAGGAAGGGGACGCCCTTCACCTGCGCCTCGTTGCCGATGATGGGCGCGGGGACGGCCACGCCCGCGATCGGGGCGTATTTTTTCTGGAAAAGCGTCACCTGCGTGCCCTTCTTCGGCGCCGTGAGCGCCCAGTCTGAGCCGGCGGGACAGAAGAAGAAACCGCCGGCCGCGAGCTTGGACTTCACCCCGGCGACCGTGGCGGCGGCCCCGCCGGCCATCACGTAGCCGAAGGTCTGGACGTCGCTCGCGAGCACGTGGGCCGCCCCCCCGGCTTGGAAGGTGATCTGCGTCTGGGTGACCGCGGCCCCCATGGCCGGACTCACCAGCACGACCACCGTCGCGCCGGTGACGCCGGGAATCACGCTGTTCACGTGGTTCGCGGGGGTGATCAGCGCGTGGCGGGCGCCGACATGGGCGCGGGTGTGGCCAAAGAGTTCAGGCATGGTCGAGGTTGGGTGGGGAAGAAAAGGCGCCTAGTCCGGCCGGATAAAGTGACCGATGGGGGCGCCCGGTGCAATCCGGCCCTCGGCGTAGATGGTCTTGCCCCGGACGATCGTCCGGGCGATCGCGACCCGCGACTTCCGCCCGTAGTAGGGTCCCTGGGTGTGCTTGTAGAGCAGCTCCTTGTTCGAGAGCACGTGGGGCGAATCGAGGTTGAGGAGCGTGAGGTCGGCGTCGAGGCCCACCGCCAGGGCGCCCTTCTGCTTCCCGATCCGGAAGCGGCGGGCCACGTGGCTCGAGAAGAGCTCCGAGAGCTGGGGGAGGGCCACAGTCGCGGGCCGGCGGGCGAGGGCCTCGGAGAGGAGCAGGCCGAAGCCGTGCTGGCAGCCCGAGATGCCGCCCCAGATCTCGAAGAAGTCATCCGAGCGCTTCATGCCGGGGGGCGCCGGGGAGTGGTCCGAGCCGATGGTGTCGATCTCGCCGCGCTCGAGTGCGGTCCAGAGGCCGAGGCGCAGCGGCTCCGGGCGCAGGACCGGGAAGCACTTGGCCGGTGCACCCAGGCGGACCACGTCCTCCTCGTTGAGCAGGAGGTAGTGGGGGCAGGTCTCGACCGTGACGTCGACGCCCTTGGCGCGCGCGGCCCGCGCCAGCGCCACGCCCTCGGGGCTGCTCACGTGGACGATGTGGAGGGCGCAGCCGGTCTCGCCGGCGATGTCGGTCGCAATCCGGATCGCCGCCAGCTCGAGTTCGACCGGGCGGGACTTCAGCCAGGTGCGGACGTCCGAGCCGCGGGCGTGCTGCTCGACCGTGCGGTGGCGGGCCAAGGTGTCGTCCTCGGCGTGCACCGCCACGAGCATCCCGAGCGCGGCCGCCTTCTTCATCCCGATCCGCAGGGTCTCGGGGTCGGCGAACGGGAATTCCTCGACGCCGCTGTTGCACATGAAGGACTTGAAGCCAATGGCCCCGGCGGCGCACATCGCCTCGAGCTGGTCGGCGTTGCCCGGGACGAGGCCGCCCCAGATGGCGAAGTCGGTCTTGGCCAGCCGCTCGGCCGCCGCCCGCTTGAGCGCGAAGCTCGCCGCGTCGGTGACCGGCGGCAGCGAGTTGAGCGGCATGTCGAAGAAGGTCGTGCCCCCGCCGGCGGCCAGCGCGGAGGACCCGGTCTCGATCCCCTCCCAGTCCGCCCGCCCGGGCTCGTTGAAGTGGACGTGCGAGTCGATGATGCCCGCGATCAGGTGCAGTCCCTGGGCGGCGATGGTCTCGCGCGCCTCCCCCGGCAGCTCCGGCCCGATCGCCGCCAAGCGGCCGCCGCTGACGGCGACGTCGGCGATGGAAAGGCCCCCGGGCGCCACGACGGTGGCGCCGCGGACGATGAGGTCGTAGGTTTCGCTCATGAAGGTGATCTTGCCGCGAGGCGCCCCAGGAAATCGACCATGATCTGCAGGGCGGCGCCCAGGTCGCGGGGGTGCACGTACTCGTCGGGATGGTGGCTGAGGCCCCCGCGGCAGCGGACAAACAGCATCGCGACCGGCGTCACGGCCGAAAGGACCACTCCGTCATGGCCGGCGCCGCTCGGGAGCGTCAGCGAGCGGCCCTGGACCGCGCGCACGCTGCGGGTGAGGAGCGCCGTGAACCGGGCCGAGCAGGCGGCCGCGCCGTTGTCCTGGGTGACCTCGGCCGAGAACCGGACCCCGCGGCGGCGGGCGAGGGCCCGGCCGGCCGCGATGATGCGGGCGAAGGCCGCCCGCCGCCGCTGGTCCGACGGGTAGCGGACGTCAAGGGTCAGCTCGGCCCGCCCCGGGATCACGTTGGCCACGCCGGGCTGGGCCGCGATCCGGCCCACCGTCGCGACGAGCGGCCCCTGGCCCTGCGCCAGGCGCTCGGCGGCCAGCACGAATTCCGCCGCGGCCGCCAGCGCGTCCCGGCGCAGGGCCATCGGGGTCGTGCCCGCGTGGCCGGCGTGGCCCGTGAAGACCACCTTGGCGCGGGTCTGGCCGGCGATGGCCGAGACCACCCCGGCGGCCAGGCCCCGGGCCTCGAGAACCGGACCCTGCTCGATATGAACTTCGACGTAGCCCAGGAGGTCGCGCGACCGGTGGGCTGGCTTCGGCAAGGCGAAGGCCCCCCCGTTGCGGCGGGCAAGGACCTGTCCCACCGTAACCCCCTCCGGGTCGCTCTGGTGGAGGTCGGACTTCGCGAGGCGGCCCGTGAACCCCTTGCTGCCGATGTAGGCGCTGGAGAAGCGGACGCCCTCCTCCTCGGAAAAACCGAGCACCTCCACGGCGAACGGCAGCTTCGTGCCGGACGCGCGCAGGACCTCGAGCGCCGCCAGGGGCAGGAGGACGCCCAAGGGGCCGTCAAAGCGGCCGGCGTCGCGGACCGTGTCGAGGTGCGAGCCCAGGAGCAGGGTCTTCGCGCCGGCCGGCCCCTCGAGCCGGCCGACCAGGTTGCCCACGGTGTCCTCGCCCACCGCGAGGTTCGCGGCCGCCATCCATCGGCCGACGAGGTCGTTGGCGCGGCCCATCGCCGGCGACAGGAATGTCCGGGTCGTCATCCCCGGCTCGTCGGTGACAGCAGCCAGCTCGGCGAGCCGCTTTGCGAGCGTCCGGGTGGCCTGGGCCAGGATCTTCCGCTGCATCTCCCCGTTCAGCTCCCCCTGTAGGTGTTGTAGGCCCAGGGGGTGACGAGCAGCGGGACGTGGTAGGAGGCCGAGGGGTCGGCGACCCCGAAGCGCACGGGGACGATGTCGAGGAAGGGTGGGGTGGCGACGGGGACCCCGCGGGCGGCGAAGTATTCCCCGACATGGAATTCGAGCTCGTAGGTGCCGACGGCCAGCTCAGCGGCCAGGAGGAGCGGCTGGTCGGTGCGGCCGTCGGCGTTGGTGACGACCGTCTTCAGCGGGCCCGGGTCCGGCGCCAGGCGCCGGAGGGCGATCTTCAGGCCGGCCGCCGGGCGGCCGGCGTTCAGGTCGAGGACGTGGGTGCTGAGTTTTCCGGCCATGGCGGTTTCAGGGGGCGACGGCATCGTTGAGCCGCAGCCGGGCAATCTTGGCAATTTCGCCGAGCGCCGTCGAGTGCTCCGCGGCCGGGTCGCTGCCGACCCGCGCCCGCATCGCCGCGAGGATCGTGTCCTTGGCGTTCAGCCGGGCGCAGATGATGAACGGGAAGCCGAACCGCGCCTGGTAGGCATCGTTCAGGCGCTGGATCTCCGCCGCCTCGCCGGCCGTCAGCTGGTTGAGCCCGGCGGCGGACTGCTCGCGGGTCGACTCCGGGGTGAGCGCCCCGGCCTTGGCCAGGCGGCCGGCCAGGTCCGGGTGGGCGCGGACGAGCTCCAGCTGCCGGGCCGGGTCCGCGGCATACATGGTGGCGCAGAGCGCGTCTCCCAGGGCGTCCCGGCTCGCGAACGGCCCGTGCGCGTAGGTCTCCGCCGCCACCCACGGGGAATGCTCGAACAGGCCCCCCAGGGCGGCGACAAAGGCGGCGGGACTGCCGTTGTTGAGGTCGGCGAGCGTGAGCGGCATCGGAGCTTACTTAAGCAGCTCGTAGGCCGGAAGCGTGAGGAACTCGTCGAGGACGGCCGACTTCACCATGTCCATGAACATGTGGGCCGCGGTCCGGAAATGCCCGTTGGAGTACCGCTCCATCCCGACCTCGGTCTCGATCTTTGCGATCACCTCGCCGAGGAGGCTGTCGTAGTGGGCGGCCGAGACCGGCCGGCCATCCTCCAGCCTCGCGTGCCGGTGCAGCCACTGCCAGAGCTGGGCCCGGGAGATCTCGGCCGTGGCCGCGTCCTCCATGAGGTTGTAGAGCGGGACGCAGCCCGAGCCGCCGAGCCAGGCCTCCAGGTACTGGATGCCGACGCTGAGGTTCGTGCGGATGCCGGCATCGGTGATCGTGCCCGCCGGGGCGGCGAGGAGTTCGGCCGCGGTCACGTTGACGTCGTCGCGCTGGCGGGACACCTGGTTCGGGCCGGGCATGTGCTTGTCGAAGGCCTTCAGCGCCACCGGGACCAGGCCGGGGTGGGCCACCCAGGTGCCGTCGTGCCCGTCGGTCGCCTCGCGCTCCTTGTCGGCCAGGACCTTGGCCAGGGCCTCGTCGTTGGCCGCGGGGTTGTGCTTGATCGGGATCTGGGCCGCCATCCCGCCCATGGCGTGCGCGCCCCGGCGGTGGCAGACCTTGATGACGTGCAGGCAGTAGGCCCGCATGAAGGGCGCCGTCATCGTGATCTGGGTGCGGTCCGGGAAGATGTAGTTCTCGCGCTGCTTCAGCTTCTTGATGCAGCTGAAGATGTAGTCCCAGCGTCCGCAGTTGAGCCCGGAGGCGTGGTCGCGGAGCTCGTAGAGCATCTCCTCGGCCTCGAAGGTCGCGAGGATGGTCTCGATGAGCGCGGTGGCCCGGACCGAGCCCTGGGGAACGCCCAGGGTCGACTGCGCGTAGACGAAGACGTCGTTCCAGAGGCGGGCCTCGAGGGCACTCTCCATCTTGGGGAGGTAGAAGTAGGGGCCGGAGCCGCGGGCGAGGGACTCCCGGGCGTTGTGGAAGAAGTAGAGCCCGAAGTCGAAGAGGCTGCCCGAGACGGGCTTGCCGCCCAGGAGGACGTGCTTCTCCGGCAGGTGCCAGCCGCGGGGGCGGACGAGGAGGGTCGCGGTCTGGTCGTTCAGCTTGTAGGCCTTCCCCTCGGGGCTCGAGAACGTGACGGTGCGGCGGACCGCGTCCCGGAGGTTGACCTGGCCGTCGAGCAGGTTCTCCCAGGTGGGCGAGGTCGCATCCTCGAAGTCGGCCATGAAGACCTTGGCGCCGGAGTTGAGCGCATTGATCACCATCTTCCGGTCGACCGGGCCCGTGATCTCGGTGCGCCGGTCCAGCAGGTCGGCCGGCGCCGGCGCCACCTTCCAGGACCCCTCGCGGATCGCCTTGGTCGCGGCCGGGAAGTCCGGGAGCACGCCGGCGTCCAGCTCCGCCTGCCGGGCGACCCGGGCGGCCAGAAGTTCCTGGCGCCGGCCCTCGAAGCGGGCAAAGAGGCCGGCCAGGAAAGCCTGGGCCTCCGGGGTCAGGATCTCGGCGTGCGGGGCGGAAACCGGGCCGCGGAGCTCGAGGCCGGAGGAGGAAGATTCAGTCATGTTTCGAAGGGGAACGAACCTAACTTCCTCGTTGTATCCTGTCACCTCCTTTGTACTGTGGAGCGTTTGTGCCCGGTGCGGCAGAAACTTACATCGAACCCATGAGCCACGAAACCTTCATGCGCGAGGCCATCGACCTTTCCCTCCAGGGGGTCCGGGCCAACCAGGGCGGCCCGTTCGGCTGCGTCATCGTCCGCGGCGGCCAGGTGGTCGGCCGGGGCAGCAACCTGGTGACCTCGACCTGCGACCCGACGGCCCATGCCGAGGTGACCGCGATCCGCGACGCCTGCCGCCGGCTGGGAACCTTCCAGCTGGAGGGGTGCACCCTCTACACCAGCTGCGAGCCCTGCCCGATGTGCCTGTCGGCGATCTACTGGTCCCGGATCCCGGAGGCCTACTACGGCAACACCCGCCAGGACGCGGCCGCGATCGGCTTCGACGACGACCTCATCTACCGCGAGATCCCGCTGCCCATCGCCGAGCGCCAGGTGGCGATGAAGCCCCTCCTGTCCACCGAGGCCCACGTCGCCTTTGACGAGTGGGCCCACAAGGCCGACAAGGTCGCGTATTGAGGCGCCGGCGCTTGCCAAAACCGGGCTTTCGGCCAGACTGATCCCTCATGCATTTCGAAAACTTCCAGCCCGGCCTGCAGGCTCCCCTCCCCCGCCTCGATGACGATGATGATGACGACGAGGGCAAGGAGGGGGCCGCCCCGGCGAAGGCCAAGTCCCCCGTCGGGCACCTGATCCAGAAGCGGTTCCTCGACCAGCGGAAGCTCTTCCTGTGGGGACCGGTGACTGACGAGACGGCCAAGGAGATGATGGACAAGTTCCTGTACCTCGAGTCGATCGATCCCGGCAAGGAGATCACCTTCTTCCTGAACACCCCCGGCGGCTCGATCACGGCCGGCATGGCGGTGTTCGACACGATGAAGCTCATCACCTCTCCGATCACGATCATCGTGACCGGGATGGCCGCCTCGATGGGCTCGATCCTGCTCTGCGCCGCGGCCAAGGGGAAGCGCTTCATCTACCCGCACGCCCGGGTCCTGATCCACCAGCCCCTGATCTCGGGGCGTTTCATCGGGCCGGCGACGGACATCAACATCCAGGCGCAGGAGATGGAAAAGCTCCGCAGCGAGCTGAACCAGATCCTGGCCGACGCCTCGGGCCAGCCGATCGAGAAGATCTCCCGGGACACCGACCGCGACTTCTACCTGACCGCCAAGGAGTCCGTGGTCTACGGCCTGGCGGACCAGGTGGTCGAGAAGGTCTAGCCGCCAGGCGACCACGGCCGCCACGGGCGGGTTCCCGGTGGCCGCGTGAACCCCCGGGTCGGGGTGGACATCCACGGGCGGATGTCCAGCCTCGCGCTGTGAGCGCGCTGCCCCCCGGCCTGGCCCGGACCGCCTTCCTCCTGCTGTCGTTCGTCGCCGGCACGGGCTTGGCCGGATGTCGGCACCGGGCTTCGACGGTGGGCCCGGCGGTGGTCGACGGCGATCCGCCCTACGCCGTGCCGGACCTGTCCCCTCCCCTGGACTCGGTGGCCCTGGCGGCGGACGGCCGGCACGGCTGGACGGTCGGCGCGGGGGGCGCGGTGATGCGGAGCGAGGACGGCGGAAGGAGCTGGCGCCGGGTGGAGGGAATTCCCGGCAACACGCTGCTGCGCGCCGTCGCCTTCTCCGCCAACGGCCAGCTCGGCGTGGCGGTGGGCGACTACGGTTCGTTCATGCGGAGCCGCGACGGCGGGCTCACCTGGGAGTATATCGGCGGCGTCGCCCAGACCCTGTCGAGCCCATCGCTGCGGGCCGTGGCCGTCTCGGCTGACGGTACCCGCGCCTGGGTCGCCGGCTCGGGCGGAACCTTGCTGGTGAGCAGCGACGGCACCGCGACGTGGCGGCTCGTCCCCGGCATCGGGAGTGGGACCCTGCTGGAGGCGATCGGCTTCTCGGCCGATGGCCGGTCCGTCTGGGCGGCTGGCGACGACGGCGTCTTGGTGCAAAGCGCCGACGGCGGCGCCACCTGGGCCCAGGCCCCCGGGATCGTCGGCAGCGAATACCTCTCGGCCGTCAGCTCCGCCGAGGACGGACGCTTGCGCTGGGCGGTGGGCGACAAAGGAGCGGTCTATGAGAGCGGCGATAGTGGCGCGACCTGGCGGCGGAGCACCAGCGTTCCGACCCTGGACTACCTGAACGCCGTCACCTTCTCGGCCGACGGCCAAAAGGGTTGGGTCGCCGGCGACTCCGGCACCCTGCTTCTGACGACCGACCGGGGTGCCCACTGGGAGGCGACGACCGTGCCGACCGAGGACAACCTCTATGGCGTGGCCTTCGCGCCCGACGGCCGGGTCGGATGCGTCACCACGGATTCCGGGAGCATCTTTCGGACGGAGGACGGCGGCCGGACCTGGGAGCGGGTGGCCGGGCCGCCGCGGGAAACCACCCTCACGGCCGTCTGCTTCGCGGCGGACAACCGCCAGGGTTGGGCGGTCGGACTGGGCGGCACCATCCTCGGCTCGCACGATGGCGGCGCCACCTGGGTCCCGGCGACGGGAATCCCGGCGGAATCGAACCTGTTGGCCGTCACCTGCACGGCGGACGGACGGCGGGCCTGGGGGGTGGGCGCGGCCGGACTCATTCTGCGGACGGTCGACGGCGGCTCCAGTTGGCACAAAGTTGCCGGCGAAACCAAGGGGCCCTTTTTGCACGGGGTGGCCTTTGCCGCCGACGGCAGCCGCGGCTGGGCCGTCGGCACGGGCGGCACCATCCTGAACACCAGCGACGGCGGTGCGACCTGGCAGCGGCATGCCGGCGGCGTCACCGCCGGGGAACTGGAAGCGGTCTTCTTCCTGCCGGATGGCCTGCACGGCTGGGCGGCCGGGGAGGGGGGAACGGTTCTCCTGACGACGGACGGAGGCCAGAGATGGGAAAAAGCCCCCGGGATCCTGACCCAGTTGACCCTGCGGGCTCTCGCCTTTGCCGCTGACGGCCGGCACGGCTTGGCCATGGGCGACCAGGGAACCAAGCTGACGACGGCGGACGGCGGCCGCAGCTGGCAGACCGATGCGGACGAAACCAGCACGTCACCGGCCCTGACCGGGGTGGCCTTTGCCGCCGACGGCCGGCGGGGCTGGGCGGTGGGCAACGGCGGCCTCATTTCCCGGACCGTGGACGGCGGTAGCTCTTGGTGGGGAGTGGCGTCGGACCCGGCGGAGGGCGCGCTCCACGGCGTGGCGGTGTCGGCCGACGGCCGGCACGTCTGGGCGGTGGGCAACGGCGGGACGATCCGGGTCGGCTCGTCCGCTGCCGCGGACCGCCGGGATTTCCCGGGCGCGATCTCGGAGACGATCGAGGTGCACGACGGCATCCTGCTTCCGGTCGTGAAGATCACCGGCCTGACCCCGTCGGCGCCGGTCCTCGACGTGCGGATCGAGCTCATGGGACCGAACGCGACCGGCGACCTGGCCAAGGGCTTCGTGCGCTACTTCACGTATGGGCGGCCCTACGCCGGCTGGAAGGCCTCGGAGCTGGGCTCCGGGGTGTACACGGCGCACGTCGAGGTCTCGGACGGCTGGAACGTGGTGGCGCAGGATTTCCAGTTCGGCAACGGCCCTTGGGCCCGCCTGGTCGGATACATGGGATGGGACATCGTCGCCGCCCAGCCCGGGACGTTCGTGAAGGAGCACGGCACCCGCAACCTCGGGCTGCTGGTCGGGGTGTACGTGGTCGTCGTGGCGGGACTCTTCGCCTTCTGGCCGGCGGCGTTTGTGTACTGGCACGAGCGGACCGCGCCCCTGGTGGCGGTGCTGCCGCTGCCGACCAAGGCGACCGACAAGGTGGCCCAGCTGGCGGGGCTTTTCCTGATCGGACGGCCGCGGGCGCTCGACGCGGTGGTGCGGCGCGGCGCGCCGGTCGCCCTGGCGGAGCTGGCGCAGCTGCCCGAGGTGGCGTCCCGGCCGCGCTGGGTGGCCGCTCCCCTCCAGATCGAGGACCAGCTTTTCGGCACCGCGCTCCACCCCTATGAGGAGCCCGCCGGGACGGCCAAAGGGACCCTCTACGTCCGGGGCCTCACGGAGCTGCGCCTCCACCTGGTGAGCCGCCGCTGGTGGCTCTCGGTCGAGGGACCGGGAGGGGTGGGCAAGTCGGCCTTCGCCTTCCAGGTGGCGCGGTGGTTCGCCGCCCCGGAACCGCGCGCGCGGATTGGCCTGCCGCAGGCGATCCCGCTGCTCATCCGCTCGCCCAAGGAAGGCCTGGACGCGGAGGTCCTGGCCGAGCTGAAGCGCGTCCTCGACCTGCCCAAGCTGTCCAGCTCGCTCTCGGGGGCGCTCCTGCGCCAGCGCCGGGTGCTGGCGCTGATCGACGGCCTCTCCGAGAAGGCGGCGGACCTGGAGAGCATGGAACAGGACCCGCTCAATCCGGCCAAGGGCGCCCAGCTCACCGCCTTCGCGGTCCTGACCAGCCGCCGCCGGGTCCAGGTCGTGGACGTGGTGCGGGTGATCCCGCGCCCGGTCGACTTCGGCACGATGGACGGTGTCCTTGACCGCTATCTGGAGGACGTGGTGGGCGCCGGGCGCTTTACGCCGGACCAGCGCGAGTCGATCCGGGAGGCCCTCAAGTCCATCATGAAGGAGCTCGCGGTGAGCGCCGGCCAGTCGCCGGAAATCCCGATGGTTTTCGTGAAGCTGCTGGTCCAGCGGGCGGACCAGGTCCTGGGTTCCGGGGGGACGAGGGGCCTGCCGGGGCAGGTTGATCCTCGCCTGCCACACGGCTTGGGCGATCTCGTGGACGGCTACCAGGCGAGCCTCCTCGAGACGCGCCCCGACATTGTGTCCCAGGCCGTGCAGGCGCGGCAGGCGGCGCTGGCGTGCGTCGGGCCGGAAGGCTTGCCGGAATGGCGCCCCCTGGCCGCCTACGCGGCCCGGGGCCTCACCCATGGGCAACTGGAGGCGCTCGTGACGGCGGGCCTGCTCGTCAAGGACGCGGCGGACGTCGGCGATCCCCGCTACAAGTTCGTGCTCGATCCCATCGCCGACTACTTGGCCGCCAAGGAGCTCGTCCTCGCGGTGCGGGACGGGCAGCTGACGGTGGCCGCGCTCCAGCAACAGGTGGCTGCGTTCGCCACGGGCTCGGACATCGCCTCGCGGGTGGAGTCGGTGGCCCGCGCGCTGGGAGTCGCGGTCACCTGAGATCGGTGGCTCGGGTTGAAAACTGCGGGCGCCCCTGGCAAGAAGGCGTCAGCACCGCGGACCCATCCTGCTCTCTGCGCCCATCCGGGGCTTGAGGCTTCTCCGCCCTCAGGCTTCGCTCCTCGCAAACCTGGCATGTCGCTGAAACGAAAGAAGATTTTTCGCCCTCCGGCTGCGGCACCCACGACGATCTACGTGCGGCCGGGCTACAATCGCGTGCTCGCGGAGGAGTTCGAGGCGCTTAAGCGCAAGCGAATCGAGCTGGTGAAAGACAAGGTCGAGGCGCATAGCCAGGGCGACCTGCGCGAGAATTTTGGGTTCAAGGCCGCCAAGGATGCGATTCGCGCCGTCGATCAGAAGATGACCGCGCTCGACCGCTTTGTCGCGCGTAACGCCTTCATCGAGGTCGATCCGGTCACTTGGCTCACCAAACCGACGGACACGCTTCAGCTCGGTCACGTGGCCACGATCGAAAAGCAGGACGTGCATGCGAATCGGAAACACCGTTTCACTTTTCTCATTACGACGCATGGCGAGACCGCGAGCGATCCCGAGTCAGGGATCGAATGCCTGCCGCACAACTCCCCCCTGGCTACCGCGGTGCTGGGCCTAACGGTGGACGCTCCGACCCGGATTACGCTCCCCGCCGGGGACGCGATCGTAACCGTTCGCTCCATCCGCAACCCGCTCAAGGCCGAGCTCGATCGCCTGCTCGCCGCGATCGAGCCGCCCGATATCGACTCGCCCAATCGCGGCGACGCCTAAGGCGCCCGCGGGGCCCCGCGCTGCCGCGCCCACTCTGCCGCCTGGGCGGCGTCGCCGGCGGCCAGCGCCGTCTCGCGCGCCTCGGCCAGCCAAGACTGGCGCAATTCCGGCGGCAGCTCCGGCAGGTCCAGGAGATCCCGGTAGGCATCCATCGCTTCGGGATACCGTCGCCCCTGGGCCAGGAAGGCGGCCGCCTCCCGCCGCAGCGCCCAGCTGCCGGGGCCGGACCCGGGGGTGTTGGCGACGGCATCTCCGATGGTCCACAGGGCTTGGTCGCGATTGGCCGCCGCGGCCGACCGTTCCGCCAGCGCCAGCGCGACGGCGAGGGTAGGATCCCGACGAAGCTCCGCCTGGCCCAGCGCCGCGGCCTCCCCCGGCCGTCCGGCCAATTCGAGGAGGTTCATCTGGCGCAGCACCGCGTAGCCGGCCCGCTCCGGCGGCAGGGTCGCTAGCGCCGCGAGCTGACCGGGCAGGCCGCGGGCGAACGGGTGGTAGAGCGGGTCGCCGATCAGGATCGACTGCCAGCTGAGGACGGGCAGCGCAAAGTACGCGGCGTCCACCAGGGCGTCGCCGCGCGCGAGCGCGTGCATAAGGAGGTCGGGGCGGTGGGTAAATTCGAGGTAGGGCTCAAAGACGTTGCCGACTGTCGCTGTCACGCCGCGGGCCACGAGCGGCCCGCACCAGGCCTCCCCGGCCGAACGCAGCGTCCGGGCCGAGAAGCTGTGGATATGGACGGCGATGGCGCCGGGCGGGAAGCGGAAGCCCGGCAGCGCGAATGGTCCGTTGAGGTCGGAGGTGTACCAGCCGAAATACAGGACCGGCGCATCGAAGCGGGCGGCGGGCCCCAGGGTCTCCTTCCCGTGGGAAAGGGAGAGGTCAAAGCCCAGGCGCCGGATCTCGGCGGCCACGGACTCGAGCCAGCGGTCGCCGCTCTCATGCGGGCCGGCAATGTCCACGTAGGCCCGGCCGAGGAGGCCGGTTCGTTCGGCTTCGATCGCGCGGTCCACCAGATGCAGGGCATCGTCCGCGGTGGGCCCGTCCAGACGGGAGACCTTGACCACCTGGGCCAGTTGGGCGGGCAGCGGCCGGTCGTTGGCGAAGAGCGGGTTGGCGACGCAGGCGTTGATTGGGTAATTGTCCCAGGCCAGGAGGCTCAGCTCGGAGTCGACCGCCCCCTGGTTAGTCCGGAACTGGGGGTGGGCCGTCAGCGGGGGCACCTCCTGAAAGAGCGCCGGGTCGTCCTCGATCCGGAGCGGCAGGCCACGGCAGATGATGAGCGCCCCGATCTTGTGCCCGGAGATGGCGTAGCGGCGGCGCCCGACCGCGTCCGGTGCGTCCATCGGGATCGCGTCGATCCAGCCGCGGGCGACGAGTTCCGCCTCCAGCGGCCACCAGATGGCGGCGACAAACTCCGGCCAGCCGATGGTCTCCGCCGCCGGGGCGTGGAGGGCGATGAGGTTCGCCGCCGGGACGTGGCGGCGCTCCGCGTAGTGGCGGGCGATGGCCAGCGATTGCGGGTCGTCGGCATTGGCGACCAGGACCACGCTCTCCGGGGCAGGACCGGCCCGGCCGGCGGCCGCAACCCCGAGCGCAAGGAGGAGCGCCCGGAGGGCGCGCGCGAGCGGGGGCATTCGTTGGTCCATTGCGATCGCCCATGTAACGGACGGCCCGGAATCGTGGCAAACGCACAGAAGCGAACGCGGGGCCGCGCCGGGCGGAAATAAATTGTGAAACTGCGTTTTCCCGGCCTTCCGGGGGGGAAAGACGGCCTTCGGCAGTTGCCGTCCCGATTTGGGCGGCGTGTCATGCTGCCAATGGTAGCTGACTGGAAAACGTCCGCGCGGACCGCCGCTTCCCTGGCCCTGGCGCTCCACCTCGCCGTCATCGCCCGCGCCGACGACATCACCCTCACCGATGGCACGGTGCTCCACGGCAAGGTGACGATGGAGACCGACGACAAAGTGATCGTGCAACTGGACACGGGCCGGGAGGTCCTCACCCGCCGGGAGGTGGCGTCGATCGCGAAGAGCACGCCGGCGGTGCCGATCCTGCGGGCCGACGCGCCGGCCCAAGCGGCGGCCGAGGACATCGGCACCTGGCCGCCCGTCCCGGGCGCCCCCTACCCCGACCTGGTGCTCCGCGACTGCTTCGGAAAGGTCTTCCGGCTGTCGTCCCTCAAGGGCAAGACGATCCTGGTCGAGCCGGTGGCCATGTCCTGCCCCGCCTGCCAGGCGTTCGCCGGCGGCCACCAGGTCGGAACGTTCGAGGGGGTGGCCCCGCAGGACGGGATCGAGTCGATGGAGGCCAACCTGCAGCGGTTCGCCCACGGCCTGCGCCTCGACAACCCCAACTTCGCCTATGTGCAGGTGGTGATCTACAACACCAAGCTCGAGGCGCCCTCGGTCGCCGAGGTCCGGGCCTGGGCCGACCACTTCCACTTGACCGACAAGCCGAACGTCCACGTGCTGGTGGGAACCAAGGCGATGATCTCCGACGCGAGCTTCAACCTGATCCCCGGCCTGCACTTGGTGGACCGCAGCTTCGTCCTGCGGTCGGCCCATTCGGCGCGGGGCGGCAGCGACCTCTACCTGGAGCTGCTGCCCCTGACGGCCAGCCTGGTCGCCGGCGCGAACTGAGCCGCGAATGTCCTGGGTCATCTGGGCGCTCTTGTCGGCGTTCTTCGCCGGGCTGACTGCCGTGCTCGCCAAGGTCGGCGTCGAGCACGTCGACTCCAACCTCGCGACCGCGATCCGCACCTCGGTCGTCCTCCTCATCACCTGGGCCATCGCCCTCGCGGCCGCACCGGCCGGCCCCCTCGCGATGCCGGGACGGCGCACCCTCGCCTTCCTCGCCCTCTCCGGCGTGGCCACCGGACTATCCTGGCTCTGCTACTTCCGGGCGCTGCAGCTGGGCGAGGCTTCGCGGGTGGCGCCGCTCGACAAGCTGAGCGTCGTCTTCGTGATCGCGCTCGCCGCCCTCTTCCTGCGGGAGCGCGTCACCTGGCAGCAGGCTGCCGGCGGCGCGCTGATCGTCGCCGGCTCCCTCGTCCTCGCCTGGCGGCCCCACTGAGGGCCGCTCAGTTGGCGAATTTCCACTCCGGCCGGAAGTCGCGCGGGGGCTTCTGGCCCTTCAGGCGCACGCGCACCATCTCGATCGGCATGGGCCCGCCCATCAGGATCGCGTCGTGGAACTGGCGGTTGGTCATCCCGCCGGGCCGCACGAGCTCGTGGTGCAGGTCGCGGAGCTGGAGGGCGCCCAGCATGTAGCCCGCCTGGTAGAGCGGTGCGTAGGAGCCGTTGAAGGAGCGCCGGACCTCGCCGGTCGCGCTCGCCCGCTCGTGCCCCACCCGGTCGACCAGGAAGTCGACGCACTGCTGGGGCGTCCACTTGCCGAGGTGGAAGTTGAGCGAGAAGATGATCCGGGCGCAGCGGTGCGAGCGCCAGAAGAGCATTCCGATCCGGTCCTCCGGGGACTTCGGGAAGTTGAGGTCCCACATCTGGAACTCCCACCAGAGGGCCCAGCCCTCGACCCAGAAGGGCGTGCTGAAAAGGTCGCGGTGCGGGTTGTAGCGCTGCTCGTAGTAGTACTGCAGGTGGTGGCCCGGGACCAGCTCGTGAAACACGGTGGCGCGCGCAAAGTGGATGTTGTTCGCGCGCAAGCTCTGGACCTTGTCGTCGTAGTCCATCGTGTCCGTCGGGTAGGCCACGAGGATGTCCGGGCCGCCGAGGAAGAAGGGCGCGACCTTCTGGCGGGCCGGGCTCATCATCTCGATCCGCCAGAAGTCCACGTCGATCGGCGGGAGGGTCACAAGGTCGCGGTCCTGGACGAACTTGATCGCCTCCAGGGCCAGGTCGCGCACGAGCCCCGGCTGGCCGCCGGGCGGCAGGTGCTCCTGCTTGACCTTCTCCATCGCGGCCTTCCAGTCGTCGCCAAAGCCCATCTCGCGGGCGGCACGCTTCAATTCCTTGTCGCACCATGCAAACTCGTGGTTCGCGATGTCGAGAAGCTGTTCGGGAGTGTAGGCGATCATCTCGTGGGTGAGCTCGGCCTCGAGCCCGGCGCGGCCGATCGGGTCGCCGACGATCGGTTCGTCCTTGTTCGGCTCAATCCCGACCACCTTCTCCTTCAGGAACTTGGCGTAGTCGTCCAGGACCCCGCTCAGCTTGTCATGGCTCGCGCGCGTCCACCAAGTGAAGGTCGGGTCGTAACCGTTGTAGAACTTGTACCAGTCGTCCAGCGACTCCCGCAGGCTGGCGAGCGACTCGGTGGCGCGGAGGGCCACCACCTTGGTGGGCAGGCCCGGGGCCTTGGGGTCCTTCTCCCGCGCCTTGAGCGCGGCCTCGAGCCCCTCCTGGACCTTGCCGACCGTCTTGATCATCGCGTCCAAAGTCGCCGCGGAGCCCTGGTCGTCGACCGGCTGCATCAGCCGGCGCGATTCCTGGAGGCGGGCGATGTCCTCGGCAAAGGGCAGGAGCGGCTGCATCTCCCGCTTGCGCTCGCGCGCCCGCGCGAGGAGCGCCTGGCTGTAGTCGATCTGCCGATCGAGGAGGATCCAATCGACCCGGCCCTCCGTCCCCAGCTGCTCGTAGGGCATGGCGGCCAGCCGCTGCTTCCAGGCGGCGTAGAATTCCCCCATCCGGCGCATCTGCAGGTCGGAGTGCTCGACGTCATAGAAGCGCAGCAGTTCGTCGCGGTCGGTGACGAAGCGGTCGACCAACTCGCGGAGCTCGCTCGACCGGGGAGCCGTCCAGGCCGAGAGCTCGGCCGGGACGTAGTCGGTGGTCGGTCGGAGCGCGGCCGGTGAGGGCGGCAGGTCGGCGGCCACGGTAATGAGAGGCAGGAGGGCCAGGCCGAGGCCGCGGGCGATTCGCATCCCCCGAGCCAAGACCCGGCCCCCGCCACCGTCAAACCCCTTGGGTGTCAGAAGACCTTCCAGTCGATCTCGCCGAAGGCGCCGAAAGGCAGCGCCGGGTAGCCATTGATCGGCTGGTACTTCTCGTTGAGCGCGTTCTCCAGGCGCGCCTTGAGGGTCAGGTTCCGGCTCACCTTCCAGGCGGCGTAAAGCCGCGCCACGGTGTAGTTCGGGTCGTTGACCGTGAGATAGGTCTGGGCGTCGACGTCCTGGCGATAGGCGACGACCTGGATACCCGCGCCGGCGCTCCAGCCGCCGCCCAAGTCGCGCCAGAGGTCGGCGCTGCCGCTCTGGCGGGGGCGCCGCAGGAGGCGGGTGTCGTCGGTGATGTCGTCGTCGTCCAGGTAGGTGTAGGCGGCGCGCAGCTCGATCCCGGCGACGAGCTTCAGCTGCGCCTCCAGTTCGACGCCGTCCGTCCGGGCCGTGCCGACGTTCTCGGTCGTCCCCGGGTAGACGTTGAAGTTGTACACGATGAGGTCGCGGTAGTCGTTGCGGAAGTAGCTCGCGCTGAAGGTGCCTCGGCCCTTCGGGAGGTACCAGTCGAAGCCCGCGTCGCCGCCGCGGGAGTGCTCGGGCTTCAGGTCGGGGTTGCCCTGGTAGCCGACGGCGGCGCCGTAGAGCTCGAGGAAGCTCGGGGCATTGAAGCCGTTGCCGTAACTGGCGCGGAGCTTCAGCGAGCGGTCGGGCGTGAGCCAGGCGGCCGTGACCCGGCCGGTGACGGCCGAACCGAAGGTGTCGAAGTCATCGTAGCGCACGCCGCCGGTCAGGTAGGTCGAGGCGAGCGGGTGCCACTCGTCCTCGGCGAAGAGCGCGAGGAAGTTCTGGTGCCGGTCGATCGAGCCGTAGCCGTCGTCGTTCGTAGTCTCGGACTCGCCGGTCGCCCCGGCGGTGATCTTCTGGTCGGTCGCGCCCGAGAAGGTCGCCTGGGCGTCGACCACGCCGCGGCGGTTCGTGACCACCGTCGTGTCCTCGTAGATGCCGGGCTCCTCGTCAAAGGCCACGTAGCGCCGGTTCTGGCCGCCGACGGTGACGTGCGCGCTCCAGTCCGGGCTGGGCTTCAGGTCCGCAAAGACCGTGCCGAGCCAGTTCTCCTCGTATTCATGGGCATAGGGGTCGTTGGTGTAGATGTCGCTCGGGTCGCCATACCGCCCCTCATAGCCGCGGAGCGTGGCGCCGACGGCCACGGTCGAGGTCAGTTCGCGGTCGAGCCGCAGGACCAGGTCCGCGCTCTTGAAGTCATTGTTCGGACGGTCGTTCGCAGTGTAGGAGCCGGAGCCGGTGGCGGACCACGCCCAGGGGCCGTGGGCCCCTTGGGTGGAGATGGTGCCCTCGACCGTGCCGAAACTGCCGGCCACGAGGTCGATCTCCGCGGACGGCGCCCCGGCCCCCTTCTGGGCCTGAATTGAGACGACGCCGCCGACCGCCTCGCTGCCGTAGAGCGTGCTTTGCGGGCCGCGGGCGATCTCGATCGTGTCGGTGGCACCGAGCCGGGCGCCGCCGAGAAAGACCGCATAGTCGGTGTTGGCGTCATTCAGGCGGATGCCGTCAACGAGGAACAGGGTCTGGTCCGAATCGGATCCGCGCGTGAAGAGGGAAACGTCCGAGCCGATCGCGCCGTTCGGGAAGAGCGGCGCGCCGGGGATCCCCGTCAAGGCGGCCGCGAAGGTGTTGACCTGCTCGCGGTCAAGGTCGGAGGCCGTGACCAGGTCGGTCGATGAGCCGAGGGTGCGGACATCCTCGGGCGTGCGGGTCGCGACCACCACGTAGGTGTCGAGGGCGACCGACGGATCGGTTTGGGCCGGCGCCGGGCCGGCCAGGAGGGCCGGAAACAGCAGGACCAGGAGGCGGGCCGGCGGGCGGCCCGGGAGGGGGGACGGGTTCATACGGGTACTTCTCTTCACTCTTGCGATGAAGTTTTCGGGCCGGCGCGCGCAATCGCGCCGGTCGAAGTGGATCCCGGGGCCAGGTATTCGGACTCCGCATGTGTCCTCCCTCCGGTCGGGGTCACGACCGGACGGACTGTTCCTCCCCCCTCGCCTTCACCGGGGTGAGTGCCCCGATTGACTTTGCCCGCGCCGAGACGGCGCGGTGATGGGTTTGTGATGCGATACCGCAGCGCAACTGCGGCCGATTCTAACGGCCTTCCCTGATTCCCGGAATGGCGGAAAAAGAACGACGAACGCTGACACGCTCCAGAAAGGGCCAGAACCGGGCAAGCACAATCACATCAATGAATCTGCATTTATTGATATGTCGCTTGCCACGCCCCCAAGATTGCATTGGATTATCCCCTTACCCGGAACCCATCATCGCCGCCGTCCCGCCATGCCTACCCCCCGCGAAGCCCCCTCCTTTGCCGCCCTGCGGGCGCTCTTCGACTCCCGGATCGCCGTGCTCGACGGCGCCATGGGGACGATGATCCAGGGGTATGGCCTGGAAGAGGCCGATTTCCGGGGCACGCGGTTCCCGCACCCGCCCAGGGACCTGAAGGGCAACAATGACCTTCTCTCCGTGACGCGCCCGGACGTGATCGAGAAGATCCACGGCGACTACTACGCCGCGGGCGCGGACATCTGCGAGACGAACACCTTCAACTCGACGGTCATATCCCAGGCCGACTACGAGATGGAGGCCGTCGTGCCGGAAATGAACGCCGCCGCGGTCGGCGCCGCCCGGCGGGCCGCCGCCAAGGCGCAGGCGGCCGAGCCGGGGCGCCCGCGCTTCGTCGTGGGCGCCATCGGTCCCCTGAACCGCACGCTCTCCATGTCGCCGGACGTCAACCGGCCGGACTTCCGCGCGGTGTCGTGGGACCAGGTGGTGAAGGCCTACCTGCAGCAGGCCCGCGCCCTCATGGACGCGGGCGCCGACGCGCTCTTGATCGAGACCATCTTTGACACCCTGAACGCCAAGGCGGCGCTTTTCGCCACCGAGCTCCTGTTCGACGAGAAGGGGGTCCGGATTCCCGTCATGGTGTCGGTCACGATCACCGACGCCTCCGGCCGGACGCTCTCCGGCCAGACAATCAGCGCGTTCTACGCCAGCATCGCCCACGCCCGGCCCTTCTCGGTCGGGATCAATTGCGCCCTCGGCGGCCGCCAGATGCGGCCCTACGTCGAGGAGCTTTCGGCAATCGCCCCCTGCTACATCACCTGCCACCCGAACGCCGGCCTGCCGAACGCCTTCGGTTCCTATGACGAGACGCCGGCGGACATGGCGGCGGTCCTCGGGGAGTTCGCGCGCAACGGCTGGCTGAACCTGGTGGGCGGCTGCTGCGGCTCGACGCCCGCGCACATCGCCGCGATCGCCAAGGCCGTGGCCGGCGTGCCGCCCCGGAAGATCCCGCAAATCGAGCCGGCCCTCCGCCTGAGCGGCCTCGAGCGGCTGGTGGTCGCCTGAGCGGGCGCCGGCCCACCCATGACCAGCGCCCCCCGGCCCTCGGCCTCCCAGTTCATCGTCGTCGGCGAGCGGACGAACATCACCGGGTCACCGAAGTTCGCCAAGGCGCTCAAGGCCGGCGACTGGGACGCGTGCCTCGCCATCGCCCGCCAGCAGGTGGAGAGCGGCGCCAACGTGATCGACATCAACGTCGACGAGGCGCTGATCGAGGGCGAGCCGACAATGGTCAAGTTCCTGAGCCTGATCGCGGCCGAGCCCGAGATCTGCCGGGTGCCGGTGATGATCGATTCCTCCAAGTGGAGCGTGCTCGAGGCCGGGCTCGCCTGCGTCCAGGGCAAGAGCATCGTGAACTCGATCTCGCTGAAGGACGGCGAGCCGGAGTTCCTGCGCCGCGCGAAACTCGTCCGGCGGTACGGCGCCGCCGCCGTCGTGATGGCCTTCGACGAGCAGGGACAGGCCGCGACCCGCGACGAGAAGGTGCGGATCTGCACGCGGGCCTACCGGCTCCTGACCGAGCAGGTCGCTTTCCCACCGGAGGACATCATCTTCGACCCGAACATCCTCACGGTCGCGACCGGCATCGAGGAGCACAACAACTACGCCGTCGACTTCTTCGAGGCCACCAAGCTCATCAAGGCCACCCTCCCCCACGCCAAGGTGTCGGGCGGCGTCTCCAACATCTCGTTCTCCTTCCGCGGCAACAACCCGGTCCGCGAGGCGATCCACGCGGTCTTCCTCTACCACGCGATCCGCGCCGGCCTGGACATGGCGATCGTGAACGCCGGCATGCTCGGCGTCTACGAGGAGATCCCGGCGGAACTGCGCCTGCGGGTCGAGGACGTGATCCTGAACCGGCGGCCGGACGCGACCGAGCGGCTGGTGACGCTGGCCGACGAGCTCAAGGCGAGCCAGGGCGGGGCGACCAGGACGGAGGCCAAGGAGGACCTGGCCTGGCGGAACGCCCCGGTCGAGCAGCGCCTGAGCCATGCGCTCGTCAAGGGCATCGACGCCTTCATCGAGAAGGACACCGAGGAGGCGCGGGCCGACTCCGCCAAGTACCCGCGGCCGCTCAACATCATCGAGGGGCCGCTGATGGACGGGATGCGCGTCGTCGGCGACCTCTTCGGCGCCGGCAAGATGTTCCTCCCGCAGGTGGTGAAGTCCGCGCGGGTGATGAAGAAGTCCGTCGCCTACCTGACTCCGTTCATGGAGGAGGAGAAGCGCCAGCTGGTCGCCGCGGGCGGCGTCGCCCGCACTCAGGGCCGCATCATCATGGCGACCGTCAAGGGCGACGTGCACGACATCGGCAAGAACATCGTCGGCGTGGTGCTGGCCTGCAACAACTACGACGTCGTGGACCTGGGGGTGATGGTGGCCTGCGACAAGATCCTGGCGGCGGCCACCGAGCACAAGGCGGACGCGATCGGGCTGTCCGGCCTCATCACGCCCTCCCTGGACGAGATGGTCCACGTCGCCAAGGAGATGCGCCGGACCGGCTGCACCGTCCCGCTCCTGATCGGCGGGGCCACGACCAGCGCCGCCCACACGGCGGTGAAGATCGCGCCCGAATACGCGCCCGGGGTGGTGCACGTGCTCGACGCCTCGCGGGTCGTGAACGTCGTCAGCGCCCTCCTGTCCCCGGAGCAGAAGCCGGCCTTCATGGCCGACGTGACGGCGAAGCAGGCCGTGCAGCGGGACGACTTCGCGGCCCGGCGGGCGCGCAAGCCGCTCCTGCCCCTGGCCCAGGCCCGGGAGCGCCGGCAGCCCTTCGACTGGCCCAAGGTCGATATCCCGCGGCCGGAGTTCCTCGGCACCCGGGTCTTCCCGGACGTGCCGCTCGCCGAGCTCGTCCCGTACATCGACTGGGGCCCCTTCTTCAGCGCCTGGGAACTGCACGGGCGCTTCCCGGACATCCTGAAGGATGAATTGGTCGGGGTGGAGGCGACCAAGCTCCACGCCGATGGCCAGGCGCTCCTCGAGCGGATCGTCCGCGAGCGCCGGTTCACGGCCAAGGCCGTGATCGGCTTCTGGCCCTGCAACGCCATCGGCGACGACCTCGTCGTCTATGCCGACGAGTCCCGCAGCGCGGTCCGGACCACCTTCCACCAGCTCCGCCAGCAGCTGGAGAAGCCGGCCGGCCAGTTCAACCACTGCCTCGCCGACTACGTCGCCCCGCGGGCGACCGGGATCCCCGACTACATGGGGGGGTTTGCCGTCACCTCCGGCCACGGAGTGGAGGCCTTCGCCGCGGAGTTCCGCGCCGCCGCGGACGACTACAACGCCATCATGTGCCAGGCGCTCGGCGACCGGCTGGCCGAGGCCATGGCCGAAATGTTCCACCGCCGGGCCCGCGAGGCCTGCGGCTTCGGCCGGACCGAGAACCTCTCCTACCCCGAGCTCATCCGGGAAAAGTACCGCGGCATCCGTCCCGCGCCCGGCTACCCGGCCTGCCCGGACCACACCGAGAAGCCGACCCTGTTCGAACTCCTGGACGCCGGGACCGCGACCGGCATCGCGCTCACTGAGAGCTGCGCCATGATGCCGGCGAGCAGCGTCAGCGGCTGGTACCTTAACCATCCCGACTCCAAATACTTCGGCGTCGGCAAGGTAGGGCGGGACCAGGTCGACGACTATGCCCGGCGAAAGGGCTGGGCCGTCTCCGAGGTTGAGAAATGGCTGGGACCGTACTTAGACTACGATCCGGGCTGAGGAGCCCGGAACTTTGCCCCCCGCCCAACGTCACACTATCCGGATGCAAGCTTCCCACCCCCTGCGGCTCGCGTTGCGCCTCCTGGCCGCCAGCGCCGCGCTTTTCCTGGTCGCCCGCGCCCGCGCGGAGGAGCCCAGCTTCTCGGCCGGGCTCTCGTCCGAGGACCTGACCGCCACGGGCGTCTCGCACCTCACCGCCCCCGAGGTGGCGATCCTCGACGCCCTGGTGGCGCAGGATGTCACCGCGGCCCGGCAGGGCGGCGTCACCGGATTCTCGACGGGCTTCTCGGCGCGCCACTGGGCGCATGAGCGGGTAGCCTCGGGCCTCGACCAGTTGAGCGCCTCGGAGCGGGCCGTGCTCGACCGCCTGACCGCCCGGGCGATCGCCCTCGGGCCGCCGCCGGACGACGCCTTCACCTATTCTCCGCCCAGGGCGGCCCCGGCGCCCGTGATCGCCTCGCCGCTGAAGCCGACACCGTCGGAATCGCTGGTCACGGCCGTCGAGAAGCTGGAGGTCCACGGCGACCTCTCCTTCACGGTGGGCGCCGGTTCGCACGGCAGCAGCTTCTACGGCACGTCGGACGACCTCTACATCACCGATCCCTCCGGCAAGTTCACGATCGCCGTCGGGATCGATGACTACCACGGGAAGGGTCCGATCGGGCCTTTCCTGGGGCCGTTCGGGCCGGATTGCGCCGTCTCGCCGCTCCTCTACGGCGTCCCGGGCTACTGGAACTGGTAGGCGCCGGGCGGCCGGGGCGGCGCACGGCGACGGGCCGGTGGGGTCTCGAATCCGGATTTCCCACGCGGTCGCTGGCATGAATGCTGCAGGTTCGATCCGGCCTCGATGACCTGCGGAAATCCATGAACGTTGACCCATCGCTCAAGGGCGACTGGTTCGTCGCCGGCCGGACGAAGGACGTGCCGGCGGGGAAGATCTTCCCGACGCGTGTCCTCGATAACGACCTCATCCTCTGGCGCTCGGACGAAGGACTGCGCTGCTGGCTGGACCTCTGCATCCACCGGGGCGCGAAGCTGTCCATCGGTTCGGTGTGCCACAACCAGCTCAAATGCGCCTACCATGGATGGTCCTATGACCAAGGCGGTCGCTGCGTCCTCATCCCGGCGCACCCAAATCTTGCGCCCCCTTCCAAGGCGCGGACCACGTCTTTTCCCGTATTCGAGCGCCATGGGCTCATCTGGATGAGCTACGAGCCCGCGATGCCCGAGCCCCCGTTGATGACCGACCTCGGATCCCCGGACTTCCGGAGCCGGACGGCCGGTCCCTATACCGTGGCCGCCTGCGCTCCGCGGATGATCGAGAACTTCCTGGACGTGGCCCACCTGCCCATCGTCCACCACGGAAGCCTCGGGACGCGGGACATGCCCGAGATCGGCGACTACGAGGTCGAGGAGGGCCCGGGGGGCCCGCGGGCCCTTGGCATCCGCGTCTTTCAGCCCAACCCCGATGGGACGGGTGTCGCCTCCGAGGTGACCTACGACTACGGGGTGCTGAGGCCGCTGACCGTCTACTTGGTCAAGCGTTTCGAGGAAAAGATCTCCGACACTATGTTCTTCGTCACCCCCGAGAGCCGGAACCACAGCAAGGCCTACTTCCTCTCCTGCTCCAACTATGACACCGGGACGGAGGAGCAGAGCCAGGCCTTCACCGACCTCATCATCGGCCAGGACATTCCGGTGGTGGAATCGCAGCGGCCCGAGCTCCTGCCCCTGGACCTCCAGGCGGAGCTCCATCTGCGCTCGGACCGGATGGCCATCGCCTACCGTCAGTGGCTCCAGCGGCAGAATTTCGCGTTCGGGACAAGCTGAGCCGCGGTCACTTCTCCGGCGCGAAGGCCGCGAAGCTGTGCGGCAGCACCGGGACCTGGAAATAGGAGCGCACCGGGTCGGCGTCGCGGACGCGGCGCCGGAAAGCCCTCGGGGCCTCCGGGGTGAAGGCGGCGATCTCCTCGCCGGTCGCCAGGTTGCGGAGCTTCGTGAAGGTGCCGTCGACCGTCACCTTGACCGTCGCCTGCTCCGGCAGGAAGGATTGCACCACGAAGGTCTGGTTGTCGTAGGCGAGGAGCGCGACCTGGCTCGGACCGTCGATCCGCACGAAGAAGCCGCGCATCACGACATCCTTGATCGCGGCTGTCACCGACGGCGGCAGGGAGTAGAGGTTTCGGAAGTCGTCTGGGATCGTCCAGACGTAGAGCGTGCCGTGGCTGTACTTGTCCATCAGCAGGAGCGGGTAGCCGTTGCCGTTCTCCACCGCGGTCACGAGCGCCCAGGCGTCGTTCGTCATGAAGCGCACTTCGGGGAAGAGGATTGCCGGGGTGTGCTCACCGGCGGGAAACGGCGGGGCGAAGAAGAGCTTGTAGTCGTGCGCCAGCACCTTGCTGTCGGAGACGTAGGTCTCGCAGATGTCCTTGATCCCGCGGTCCTGCAGGGCGTGCAGGAGTCCGGAGGTGATGACGACGTTCTTGCCGTGCTGCAGCTGGGTGCGGATCTTGGCCACGATGTCCGGGTCGGCCTTCGCGGCCTCGGTGAGGAGCACGACCTTGGCATCGACCGGGAACTCCGGGTGGAGGTTCACCGGAATGCCGATCATCCCGATGTAGTTATGGAGGAAGTCCTCCCCGAGCGAGTTGTAGGGCTTGTAGCTGTCGATGCCGATCGGGTTGCCGAGCTTGCCGACGATGGCGTCGGCGGCCCACCCCGGCCACGGCGGCCACCGTCGGCGCGGCCGGGGCCCCGGCCGCCGGGTGGTAGTCGGCGGTGACCGCGCGGTAGTTCATGCCGGTCGGAAGGTTCTCCCACTGGTGGCGGTCTCCGGCCATGGCGGGCAGGAGGATGTTGCTCCAGCTGAAGAGGGTGATCTCGCGGCCCTTGGCGAGGAGCGTATCCCACAGCTGCTCCGCGTAGCGGTCGATGTAGAGCGTCCCGTACGGGTCTACCCACCCGCCGCCGTTCCCGCCCGGCTTGATGTTCTCGTAGTAGCGGATGATCTCGTAGCTCTCGTACTGCTGGAGGAACTGGTCGGTGACGGTCGGGTCGCGCGTCTCCGTCCCGGTGTAGATGCCGTCAAAGATACCGGGCTCCTTCGAGAGGTCGAAACCCAGGCCCTGGAAGTGCTCGTACCAGTTGGGAAACTTGATCACGACCTTGATCTTGGGGTTCACGGCCTTGGCCGCCGCAACGATCAGCTCCCGGCCGGCCTGGTCCATGAGGTCCAACCGGAAGTCGGTCCAGGAGCGGCCGCCCTTGGCGGCGATGTCCGAGTCCAGCTTCGTGTTCACGAAGAAAAAGTCGTCCAGGATGAACTCGTCGAAGTGGCGGGCGGCGAGCTCCGCCACGCTCTTCACGAACGCCCGGTCCGCCGGGTCGGTGTAGCAGTAGGACTTGAAGAGGTCGGCCTCGCTGTCGGAGAAGGCGCTGCCGGCGGCCACCTGGACGCCGTGGTTCACAAAGAAGGCCTTCACGTCCTCGAGCAGCTGGTCGGGCACCACGATCCGGTCGCGCTGGACCTCGATGTACACCTTGTCGACCTTCACCTGGCCGCTGATCTGGTCCCACTGCGCCTGGAGGACCTTCGGGTCCGCGAACTTGTTCACGTCGCGGACCTGGATGTACACGGCGACGCCGAAGTTCTGGTACTGGCCGGCGCGGCTGAGGGGCGCCAAAAGCAGGCCGGCGAGGAAGCAGAGGAACGTTTTCATGGGGTGGGGCAGCTACCACCCAATTCCACAATCCACGCTTCTCAAGCAGCTTCGGCGAAAATCAGGTAACGATTGCGTCGGCACCCCCGGCCGTGCCAGCGTCGCCGGCCATGTTCTTCCGGTACGTGCTGCTGTTCCTGGGCGTCTACGCGTGCTCGACCTCCGGCATCTTCATCCGGCTGAGCATGACCGATCCGTTCGTCCTGACGGCCTTCCGGCTGGTGCTGGCCTCGGCGCTCCTGGCGCCCGTCTTCCTCGCCCAGCGCCGGAAATACCCCGCGACCTTCACCCGGGCGCACCTGCGGCGGACCCACCTGCCGGCGCTGGTCCTCGCCTTCCACCTGATCACCTGGACGCTGGGGGCGCGCATGACCGTCGTGGCCCAGGCCACCCTGATCGTGAACCTGGTCCCGATCGCCCTCCCCTTCTTCCTCCTCTGGATCGCCCGCGAGCATATCAACCGGACGGAGGTGGTGGGCACCGCCCTCGCGATTGCCGGCCTCGCCACCCTCTCGGTAAAGGATGCGCTCGCCGGCGGTGGCTCCCTGGCCGGCGATGCCATGTGCTTCCTCTCGATGCTGCTCTTCGCGCTTTACCTGGCCCTGGGAAGGCGCAACCGCGATTTCCCGTCCATCTGGCTCTACGTGATCCCGGTTTACTCCCAGGCGGCCCTCGTCTGCCTCCTCGTGGCGCTGCCGCGCATCCGCACCTTCGCGGTGACCTCCCCCCGGGAATGGGCGCTCATGGCCGCGCTCGGCATCGTCCCGACCATCTGCGGCCATTCGCTCCTCAACGCCGCGATGCGCCAGATCCGCGGCCAGATCGTGAGCCTCTGCAACGTGAGCCAGTTCGTGTTCGCGGCCGTCATGGGCTACCTCCTTTTCGGGGAGGTGCCGCGCGCGCTCTTCTACGTGGCCGCGGCGATCGTGGTGACCGGTGTCACCATCGTGGTGTTCGCGTCGCGGCCCGAGCCCGAGCCGGAAGTCGCGACCTAGGGCAGCATCTAGACTTTCAGAACATGCCGATGCGCAACTGATGAGAGGTGGTTCCAGATTAGGTTCGGCAGGGTTATTTCTTCCTATGGCTCCATTTCACGATCCTTTCCCTTCGCGGGCGGTTGCGGCGATTGCTGAATCATCTTCGGCCAGCACGAAGGGAGCCTGGCGGGTTTTTGATCTTCGAAAATCCGCCCTAACCGGTCCGGCCGGCTGATCCGAGCGCCAGGTCGGGCAGACCCGCCGGCGGCTCGGCGTAGGCCAGGTCGTCCAAGGCCACCCATTCGTGCTGAACGTCCCGCATGATCAGCGTGTGGTCGAACTCCACGGAACCGGCCGGATAGCCCTCGCCGCCTTGGAAATAGGTCGAAGACGCCTCGGTGGTAGCCAGCGGATGGACCCGCCACTCGTCAACCTGGAGCAACAGGCCGTCCGCGCGCTCGGGGTCCCGGCCCGCGGAGTAGCCCTTGCTCCCGGCCTCAAAGAAGGCGGAGGCCGCGGCCAGCGAGCCGAAGCACGACGAGGCCGGGAACTCGGCGGTGTCGTGGCCGGCGACCCGCACCGCGACCTTCCCATCCCGGGAGGCCATCTGCAGTTCTATCCGGGCCCCGCTGTCGGCAACCGCGAAGGTGGCGGCGTGGTGGGCGCCCGGAAACAGCCGTCCGCCCACGAGGTGGTTGAGGCGCGAACTGCTGTCGCGGCGCAGGACATAGACGCCCTCCTGCACCCGGCCGTCGGCATCCGGCCACCAGACCGCGATGCGGTGGGCGGCGTTCTCGCTCGAGACCCCCAGGAAGGCCGGCAGCCCGGCCGGGCGGATGTGCTCCAGCCGGATGAGGCAAACCCCGACCACTGCGAAGCCGGCCTGCAGCTTCGGGCGGAAGGGCGGGGGCAGCTGGCGCTCCACGACCTTGGGATCCGCGCGGAAATTCACGAGCAGGCGGCGGCGGATGACTCCTTCGAGGCGGGGGATGCGCATCGGGCGATCAGCCGATCATGGCGAAACTTCCGGGGAAGGTCACGCCGCGAGAATGGCCCCCAGGAAGGCCCGGACCGGCGGTGGGATCTCGCCGCGCAGGGCGGCCCGCTCCGGCTGGAACAGCACGCCGCAGAAGAAGGGGTGGCTGGGCAGTTCCGCGCCCCGAATTTCGCCCGCGTCGTCGTGGGCGGTAAACTTCAGCCCGGCGGAAACCATCCGGTCCCGGTACTCCGGATTGATGCCGTAGCTGCAGTTGTATTCGCCCTGGACCCGCCGGCCGCCAAAGGCGGCGCCCAGCCGGCTGTCCGGGGCAAGGTTGATCATGCCCGTCTGCCCGGCGAGGGAGCAGCTGAGCGCGCTGACCACCAGGGACCGGCCGGTAGGGTTGGTTTCGGCGTGGTCGGCGTCGGCGATGCCGGCAACATTCCGAGCAAACTCGAGGATCGCATGCTGGAAGCCCCCGCAGGTTCCCAGAAAGGGGTGGCGGCCCTCCCGCGCCCACCTAATCGCGGCGAACACCCCCTCGGTATTCGCGTAGGGGCTCGCCGGCACGACCCAGAGGCCCGCGTAGCCGGCGAGCTGCCGCGGGACGTCGAGCAGGTCGCGGGTGTGGATCCAGTCCCAAGCGACGTCGGCACCCGACTCGGCCCGCGCGAACTCGAGCGCCTTGGGAATGGCACGGTGGGCGACGTGCCTTTCGGAATAGTCGCCCACGAGCGCAATGCGGTGCTGTTTTAGTTGCGCAGGCACAGGCATAGAGTTGGCGTTAGAACCCTATAGATGCAAATATTCAAAACGGTCACTGGGCCTTCTATACCCAAAAGAATGAATGAGATAGGAAATAGATCGCCTTATGAGCGACCTCAGATCGCCCGACACGGATCGCGCCGCGAAGGAGCGGAATCCATCCATCGACTTCACTCGATTGCAATCGCGATAGGTCTTGGGGCATCAGTCGGTATTTCGAGATTGTACGCAGATTCTTATTCCCCGTTCGCGCCTTCGGAGAAACTGATAAGCCCGAGATTCGAGGAGATTTGGACCGGTTGGACCCTTATGAATGAATCAGTCCAACTGGACTTGGGAAGCCGAGCGCCCGCCGCGGTTGAGATCATCCATCCCGACCAACCGCCGCACGAAGAGGCCACCGCCGATCGCTCAAAATGGCCGCTCAATCCATTTGCGACTCCCATTCGCGAGGCCGTGCTCAAGCTCAAGGATTCGCCGGTTGGAGACGTTAGTTGGAGGCTCGCCAACACAGGGTCCTACCCTTTTTTCGACCGCATTCTCGTCGGACATCTGAGCTCCAGCCCGAGTCCCGACGTCGTGATTGTGCTGGAAACGACCGCAAATGGGCTTGCGCTCGCGCGCGGCGACTTGGTTGTTCTGCTTTCGAAGAAAGGAACCTACAAGGCATACCATATCGTATGCTGGAATTTTTCCGCCTTTAACTTCGTCCAATACCCGGATGGAGCCATTTGCCTGCTTCAAACCGCATTGGTGGAAGGCGAGACGGGCAGAGATGGGAAGCGCCACAATTACTGGGTACATCGCCTCCTGCGAGTGGACGATGGCAGCTTTGACGAAATGGCCTCCTTCGGACGCCGGTGGATAATGTACGCCAACGCCCCCAATCACCGGGAAACCAAACAGCTATCGGACGAGCAGAAGGAGCGGCTGTGGATGACGGTCGAAAAGCAACTTTCCGTCGAGGTCCTTAGACCAATTGGGTAACAACTGCTCGCCCCCAAAGGGCGCCGGCCGGCCCTACTCCTCGGGGACCACGAAGGTGGCCACGCTCCGAGGCCCGAGCATGAGGACGGTCAGGACCAAGAGCGCGGCGGAAACGAGGACGAACCAGTCACCGTGCTCGACGTAGAAACTGTTGCGGCCGATCCAGCGGATGTCGCGGGTCACCGAGGCGATCGCCACCCCGCGGTAGAAGATGGAGCCATCCTCATTGCGCAGCACCCGCCGGATGTTGCCGAACTCGTCGATCCAGCCGCTCCAGCCGGCGTTGCCACAGCGCAGCACGGGCCGGCGGGTCTCCACCGCCCGCAGCACCGAGTGAGCCGCGTGCTGGAAGGCGGCTCCGCCGCTATACCAGGTGTCATTGGTCACCACCACCAGCGCGTCCGCGCCCGAGCGCACCTCGCTGGCCGCCATGGCCGGGAACAGGTCCTCGTAGCAGATGAGGACGCCGAAGGCCGCCGTTCCGCCCGGCAGCGGAACCAGCAGCGGGGTCGGGTCCGTGCCAGGCGAGAAGTCGTCGCCGAGCGGCGCGAACTTCCCGATCCAGCCGAAGAGGGGCCGCAGCGGGATGTATTCGCCGAACTGCACCAGGCGGCGCTTGGCGTAGTAGGAGGTCTGGACCCCCAGGTCCGGGTCGACGACGAAGGCGGCGTTGTAGAAGCGCTCCCCGCCCCCGGGGGGGTGCTCGATCGCGTCGGCCCCGACGAGGAGCGGCACCTTGAAGCGCTGGGCGAGGCCGGAGACAAACCTCCCCATGAAGGGGTCGCCGCCCCGCAGCGGGAACGGGGTGGTCGACTCCGGCCAGAGGATCAGGTCGGGATGCAGGCTGGCCGCGTCCCGGGTCTGCTCGGCCAGGACCCGCAGGATCGGCTCGCCCTGCGCCGGGTCCCACTTGACGGTCGAGGGGATGTCCGGCTGGACGAAGGCCACCCGCGCGAAAGGCGCGGTGAACTGCGCCCGGTGGGTCGTGTCGGAAACGAGGACCGACAGGCAGACCAGGAGGAGGAACATCGCCAGGAAGAACTCCTGGCTGCGCCGCGCGAAGCCCCGGCGACCCTCGCGGAAAAGCCGGTGGGCGTAGGCCGCGAACCCGACGTTGACGGCCACGATCACGAAGGAGACGCCGGCGGCGCCGGTGTAGGCGGCGATCTGCAGGACGCCGATCCGCTCCCACTGCGTGGCGGCGAGCGGCATCCAGGGGAAGCCGCCGAAGACCCAGGTGCGGGTCCACTCCACCAGCACCCAGGCCCCGCAGACCCCGAGCATGGCGACCAGCCGGACCGCGTTGGGCTTGCCCACCATCCGCGGCATGATCCACCACACCGGCAGGTACCAGAGGCCGGTCCAGGCGCCGACCAGCGGCCCGAGCAGGAAGAGTCCGCTCCAGGTGACCGGGTGCAGCCAGCCGAGGTTGATCGTCCAGGCGACGGCCTGCGACACCAGCATCGTGCCGCCGTAGACCCGCAGGCTGGGGCGCAGGTAGGCCCAGATGATGGCCGGCGCGAGGCAGGCGTAGGCGAGCTCCGGGGTGTGGTGCGGCGGGAACGCGATCACCAGCAGGGCCGCCGAGAGCGCGCCCACGATGGCCGGCAGCGCCCACTCGGCGTGCCGGTCCCAGAAGGTCGGGACGGGATCGTACGGGTCAGCGCTCAGGCAACGGCCTCCTAGGATCCGTGGCAGTGCTTGTACTTCTTGCCGCTGCCGCAGGGGCAGGGATCGTTGCGCCCCACCTTGGGGGTGTCCCGCTTGATCGTCACCTTGGGAAGCTGGATCTCGGGCTCGGGCGCCGCGGTCGGCAGGGGCAAGGCGGCCCCGGCCGGCGGCCGCGCATCCGGCGGGGGCTGGAGCCGCGCCATCGTCGAGGCGCCCGGGTCCAAGTCCTCCGGGCCCTGGGTCTTGGCCTTGCGCGCCAGGATCGAGAGCATGTTCTCGAAGGACGAGAGGTTGGACGCGCTGCGGAAGAGGCCGGTGCAGATCTGCAGCCGGATGTTGCCCATCAGCTCCTGGAAGAAGTTGTAGGCCTCGCCCTTGTACTCGACCAGGGGGTCCTTCTGGCCGTAGCTGCGCAGCCCGATCGAGCGCCGCAGTTCCTCCATCTCGGTCAGGTGCTCCTGCCAGTGCTGGTCGATGGCGTTGATGACGACGTAGCGCTCGAGGGCGCCGAGGGCCTCCGGGATCTCCGCCGACTCCTTGACCGCGTAGGCCTTGCGGATGCGGTCCATCACCTGATCCCGCAGCTCCTCGGCGTTGTCGCCCTTCAGGTCGGCGACGGCGAGGCCCACCGGGAAGTGGGTGTTGGCCCAGCCGACGAAGCTCTCGGTCGCGGCGGCGTTGGAGCCGCCCTTCTCGCCGAAGCCGGCGAGGGCGAGGCGGCTCGCCACCTCCTCCTCGACCTGCTCGAAGATGATGTCCTTGGAGCGGGGCGCGTGGATGGCGGCGTTGCGGATCCCGTACACCACCTCGCGCTGCTGGTTCAGCACGTCGTCGTACTGCAGCAGGCGCTTGCGGGTGCCGTAGTTCTGCTGCTCCACCTTCTTCTGCGCCGACTCGATCGAGCGGTTGAGCAGCGGGTGCTCCAGTTCCTCGCCCTCCTTCATCGAGCCCTCCATCATCCGGGAGGCGAGGTTGCCCTGGAGGAAGAGACGCATCAGGTCGTCCTCGAGCGAGAGGAAGAACTTGGTCGTGCCGGGGTCGCCCTGGCGGGAGCAGCGGCCGCGCAGCTGCCGGTCGATCCGGCGCGACTCGTGGCGCTCCGTGCCGATCACGTAGAGGCCGCCCAGATCGCGGACGCCCTCCCCCAGCTTGATGTCGGTGCCGCGGCCGGCCATGTTGGTCGCGATCGTGACCGCGCTGCGCAGGCCGGCCCGGCTCACGATCTCGGCCTCCTGCTGGTGGTACTTGGCGTTGAGGACGGTGTGGATGATGCCGCCGCGCTTGAGCATGCGCGAGAGCACCTCGGAGGCCTCGACGCTGGTCGTGCCGACCAGGACCGGCTGGCCGCGCTTGTTCGCGGTCTCGATCTCCCGCATCACCGCCTGGTACTTGTCGCGGCGGGCCTTGAAGATGACGTCGTTCTTGTCGAGGCGGATGCAGGGCTTGTTGGTCGGGATCACCTGGACCGAGAGGCGGTAGATGTCGCTGAACTCCGTCGCCTCGGTCTCGGCCGTGCCGGTCATGCCCGCCAGCTTCTCGTACATCCGGAAGTAGTTCTGGATGGTGATCGTGGCGTAGGTGCGGGTCTCGCGCTCGATCGTCACGCCCTCCTTGGCCTCGACCGCCTGGTGCAGGCCGTCGGACCAGCGCCGGCCCGACATGACGCGGCCGGTGTTCTCGTCGACGATCATCACCTTGCCCTCCTGGACGACGTACTCGACGTCGCGCTCGTAGAGCGAGTAGGCGCGC
>Ga0302314_10001384_pt1 | contig 45429 bp, 42 predicted proteins | sample III_Palsa_N2_3_FD_200533 | JGI IMG/M metagenome (GOLD analysis project Ga0302314, IMG submission 200533) | Peat permafrost microbial communities from Stordalen Mire near Abisko, Sweden - III_Palsa_N2_3 | ecosystem: Environmental > Terrestrial > Soil > Palsa > Peat permafrost | place: Sweden...
AGCCACACGCTCCCCCCTAAGCATCCTTTTGCTCAGTGGCGATGGTGACCATATCGCAACCTAAGCGAACGCCGGCCTGGCGACGTTGGAGTGCCCCACGACCGTCAGACTTCACGATCGCAATGCCAAATCAGTGCCGTCTCGCGGACCTGCCTCGGCGACTCGTAGTTTTCAATGCGCCGGACCTAGCTTGTAGCGATAACGTCGTATCTCGCTACACGGATCAGCCGGAAGAGGTAGGGCTAGCCGAGCGTCCACGGCCGGATGTGCGAGACCGTGACACCGACGTCCAGCTTGAGCCAAATGTGCTCCGCTGTTACAACTGTCAGCCCGGTCCCAAGGCCCAAGGTGAGGCACGCACGGTCTGCCAGCGAGAGTCCAAATGCCCGCGTCCGCTCGCGGAGCGCGGCGGCACGAGAGGCGTGTTCCCCGGTGAACGGAAGGATGGCAATCGGCGAGTCCGCGCGCTCCAACTGCGCCAGGGCTTTGTCTGAGGCATACTGCCGCACCTCCACCAGATTCACGGTCGACAACAGCCCCGTGTGACCGCTCTCCGCAACCGTCGACTCGGTCAGCAGCTGGACTACAGTGTCCGCTCCCTCTTCGTCCTTTAGCAGCGCCAACACTGCGCTTGCGTCAAGCACTACCGCCAAGGCGCTCATCCTTCCGGTCTTCAAGCTCCGCCTCATGCCGGCGCTCCGCAAGCAAGTCGTTTACCGATCCTGCCGTGTCCCGCGCCGAGCCCCGTAGAGCCTTCACGGCCGACGCACGCACCTTCACGGGATCCCGCAGAACAACGGAACCGTCCCCTCGCAACTCGACGGCCACTTCCTGCCGCTCTTCGAGGCCCAGAGCCTCTCGGGCATCGCGCGGTAACAATAGTCGCCCGCGCCCATCCGGTGTGATTGTGTGGGTCAAGGTGAGCTAGTGTAACGCTTGGCGGCCCCGTAACAACTAGTTACCGGACCCGACCGGAAACCACTGCGCAGCCTGTCGGTGTCGGGTCTCGTCTAAACGCGACGGGAATCTCACCTGGCCGCGATAGTTCTGTCTCACAAAGATGCGACCACCACGTTGGCGGGACGTGCGCGCGAAGTCGCCGCGTCCGGCGGCGCGCCGCAGCGCGAGGCTGTCAACCCGTGATAAGAGCACGTATCACCTCTTGAGATTCCGGTAATGACGAGCCCGGCTTTCCGCGGTGGCTGTCGGGAAAACCACTCAATCTTCAGGTGCATCAATTGGTGATGGGACGCCACCATCAGAAATGGGTCAAATCTCAGCAGATTCTGGGACCGGGCCCTCAAATTCAGCCGAATCAGCTGGTCCTCTCCCACCGTTGACGGCTCAACATATTTCGTGGCATTTACCCGACAGCCACCCCGCAAAGCGTGACTCGATTGGGTTAACGCAGTCGGGTTCGGCTTGCCTCGCCGCGTCGCTTAGCGCCGCAGATCCCGTTCTGAGCCATCAGCCGCTGGATCTGGCAGCGCGGAGCTCTCTCACCGGCCCTTAGCAGCGTCTTCCACATCTTGCGGTACCCGTACGCGTGGTAGTTGTCCTTGTGGGTCTGCAGGATCACCTCGGGCAGACGCTCATCCTTCACGGCCCTGGCGGACCGCTGCCCCGTTTTGCGCTGGTAGTACGCCGATGCCGCCACCCCAAGGGCACGGCAGATCGGCTCGACGCCAAAACGACCACGGTTCACATCGATGAAGCGGGTCACTTCGGTCGGCTCTCGTCGAGTTCGCTCGCGAAAAGCAGGCTCGCCGCACGCAAAATCTCGTTCGCGCGCCGCAGCTCAGCGACCTCACGCTTGAGGTCCTTGATCTGCTCCCGCTCCGCGGTCGACGGCAGATCCGGTCGCAGACCCTGATCCGCCTCGGCCTGACGCACCCGCTTGCGCAATGTCTCCGCCGGCAACCCCAGCTCCGCAGCGATATGCGCGACCGGCCGCCCGGACTCGATCGCCAAGCGCACACCCCGGTCGACCAACTCCTTCGGATATTTCCTTGTAGGCATGAACAGCGACTTCCTTCCCCGAGGGCAAAACCCTCGCTCGAAAGTCTCCGTTAAACCCGGCCTGGCTCACGGTGACACCCCGGCCTGAGAGCCCGTTACCGTGTGAGCCTCAACCCGGTGAGATCGTCACCGAACTTCCACGACGATCCGGGCAACCTACGAACCAGGCCCTGGAAGGTTGAGTTCAGATCCGCCCTAGCGGCGCCTCCTACGCCCGCCAGCGATGGCATATAGGGCATATGAGGACACCAGCAAAACGATAATCGCGATGATCAACTCGACTGTCTTCAAGGTCCTCCCTTATTCGTTACTAGTTCGGGGTAGCCCATAGACTGTCTGGGCCGCCGTCAGATTCGCCAGTGCCTTCTGATGCGCCACCGCCAGCCTGTGTTCGTGGGAAGGCAGGCCTCGCTCGCGGCTATCATTTTGGACGCACCCAGGAGCAGAGTCGCGGGCTTGGTGTATGCGTCGGTAAGGGATGATCAGTGACATACGCAGAAACGCAGCGTGGCGGGCATGCATCGGACGCCGCGAGGTGGAACGGCTCAATAGCTGAGCGGATCGAAGACGCTACGCGGGCTGGCGGCGAGGCACTTCGTCTGGTCATCGGCGGCGACCTGGATGAAGCCTCAGGTTATTTAGCCGTTGTCGAGCGCCTCGTGCGCGAAGACCCCAGCGGGGAGGTCAGCCAATCGATAGCCACGTTAGTCGCTGACCTCTACGGTGCCAGCCTCGGGACGGCGCGCGAGGATCTGGCCATAAGGTCGGAGTATCTGAGTGCTTCCGCTGCGGGCGCTGATCTAAAGGAGTCACTGAGACTGCTCAAACACCTCACGAAGCTCGCCTCGGGCGCGCGCGTGCGAGGCTCTCGCGAGGTCTGGATTGACGCGGCAGAACTGGAATTCGGCTTTGTGCTCGCAGATATTGGCTGTTTACACGACGCTATAGAAACATTCGCGACTCTCGGTGAGCGGCTACGAGGGCAGCAAGCGCGAGACCGAGAATGGATTGAGTTCGATGCTAGTTACGCCGAGTACTACTACCTCCAGAGGAATGAGCGCTCTGATGAGGCGAGACTTGTGAGCCAGCGCATGGCTGGCCGTTGGTCAACGTCTGACTCGCTCTCTGTTGATCGTAAAGACAAGCTCGCCGGTGCGATGTGGGGCAGTTGTCTTGCGACGGCACAAACTTCAGTGGAACTTACCGGCAGTCGCAGCGATGAAGCCTACGAGGCCTTGGATGAGTTGTTGGCCTGGCTGCGGACGGAGACGTCGCAGTTGCTGCGCGCGAGTCTTGCGCGCAGGCTAGCCGTGAAGGCCCGCTGGCTAAATGCGGACGAGTCGGCGCTCGACGCGCTCGAGGAACTCATCCGCGTGATCGATGAGCTGGACGACCCCGACATCGTGAACGAGATTGCGGGACTAATTTTGACCGAGACGCTTTGGATCGGTGCCGCGGAGCCGGCTGATGCTCGCCGGCTGGCTGAAGCCACGGTTCTCGGGATTGAGCGCGGTCGTCCGGCAATCGGGCCTGACGAGACAGGTGTGAGTGATCGGACGCTCACCCGGAACCGACGTCTCGTAGCTGTCCTTCATGGATTGGCCGAACGGCTTGGAAGGACCGGAAGTGATAGCTCGCCCGCATTGCGGGCCGAGGCACTTCTCGGTTTGGTCACCCCGCTGGGCGTTGTGGGGCGAGGCGACGAGGCGGAGTCTGTGGCGGAGGAGTTGATGCAGCTAGGGGGCCCTACGCTCACCGCGTGTGACGCGATCGAAGCGCGGGTCGGTGCGCGTGGCGAGTTCAACGCGGCGTTGCTCACAATCCCGATGTTCAAGGCAGCGGTGTTTGACTGCCACGATGACCGCGTGTCCGCCGCCTCAACGCTGCGGGGTTTGATCGAGGCGTTCCCCGAGAACGACGAGCCGTGGATCGCCGCTGTTGTCAGATGTGCCCAAGACGACCTGTCGGAACTCCTGGAGGGTGACGTTTAGGGTCCGGACGGACTGGCGCCAGAGTCCGGCGTTATCACCGGTCACCGCGATGGTTTCGCGGCGCCGCTGCCTGCGAGACCTGCCCGACTCCGCCGAAACAGCGTCAGACCAAGTCCCTCGTCGATCTAGCATCAACGCCAGCGCTGTCAGAACTTCCATGCCGTTGCGCGACTTGGTGAGCGGTTCGGAAATGGGAGCAGACGGCATCGCGTCACACTCGCATCGGTTCAGAAGCCCTAACCACGAGCAATAGGATCGGCAGGTGGCGACGATCCGATTTACCTGAATGCGGGCGGTCAGCCGACGGCGCCGGTCTGGAAGACTGGCCAGCCGATTTCGGTCCGCCAAGCCTGCTCGTCCCTGGTGTCGTGGCTGCTGACTAGGTAGTACTCACGAATCGGTCCGTCAACGGCCAGGGCGTGTCGGGCGACATAGGCAGCGAGGGTGCCGTAGGACCGGTCGACCTCGTCGTGCGATCCCGCATTCGTGATCGTCGCCAGCTAACGGTGAACTCAACGCGCCCTAAGGGGCGCGGCTTGCCGACACATGGGACGAAGACCGTCGCCTGGCCTCGTTCGTCCGCGAACAGGTCATCGGAGTCGATGCCACCAGGAGGGCCGGCATCGACGATGTTCTGAGCGGCCATGGTGCCGTAAAGCTCACCCAAGGTCTTCCCCGAGTCCGGCGGCGCTTGGGCACAGCCCTGACCTGAATATCCGGGGCATTCACACCCGGCCAGCCCGGTGAACACGGACGGTGAGGGCACCCGCCCGCACGCTGACGCGGACGTCCGTGCCGGAGTCAGCCTCGGCCTATAGTCGAAACCATGACCATCCCAACTCGAATTCTCGGACGTACTGGAGCCAAGGTTACGGTCCTTGGCTACGGCGCGATGGAGCTGCGAGGGCTGCCGCGCGGCCCTGAGATCAGTGACGCCGACGCAGGCAAACTGCTCAATGAGGTGCTGGACTCCGGCATCACCCTGATTGACACTTCGATCGATTACGGTGCCAGCGAGGAGCTGATCGGGACGCACATCGGCCACCGCCGCGACGAGTACTTCCTGGCCTCCAAGTGTGGCTGTCTGCTGACCCCACCGCCCGGCGCGACACCACCCTTCCCGCACGATTACAGCGCCGCCAATGTCCGCGCCGGTGTCGAGCAGAGCCTGCGTCGCCTACAAACCGACCACCTCGACCTCGTCCAGATCCATATGTCGCCGTCTCGCCACCAGATTGAGCACGAGGGCACGCTCGACGAACTGGTCAAGCTCCGCGACGAGGGCAAGATCGGCTTCCTGGGGATGTCGGGGATCCTCCCCCACCTAGCCGACCACATCGAGATGGGCGTGTTCGACGTCTTCCAGATCCCCTACTCAGTGCTCCAGCCTGAGCACGGTGAACTGGTCACCAAAGCGGCTGAAAGCGGCGCCGGAGTCCTGATCCGTGGTGGCGTTGCGCGTGGCACCGCGTCTGAAGAGAAGAACTGGAGCGTCCAACCACTCAGCACCACGAGTGACACCCCGGCCGCGGATCTCTGGGAGGCGGGGAAGCTCGATGAGCTCTTGGACGAGGGCCAGAGCAGGCACGAATTGATCCTGCGCTTCACGCTCAGCCATCCCGGACTCTCGAGCACGATCGTGGGCACCAGCAAGCTCGATCACCTGCTCAACAACGTCGGTATGGCCTCGCTTGGTCCGCTTCCCGAGGACCTGTACGCCGAAGCCAAACGTCGAGTCGGCATAACGGACTAGGCCGCGCGCGAACGGAATCGACGCGTATTCGCTGTCACCGTTCAAAGTTCGCTTGAAGTCTGGCCCGATCGCGCGAACACGCCAGGTCGGTCTCTAGCTGATTAGCGTGAACTTCGCCAGAGTTGGCAGCGAGGACTTTCCGGCTGCATCCTTCGCGACGGCAGTTAGCCGGTAGGCACCGAGCGCAAGTCGCTTGCCGTGGTTGAGCACGCCAGCGAAGCGGATTCTGTTGGCGCCCGAGGTTCCGACAACGGTCAGCGCACCCTTCACCAGCGCATAGCCGCGACAGCGGGCCGCCCGTGACGTTCGCTTGGGGATGACACAGCGTCCTCCCGTAGCCCGGCGTCCACTGAACTGCCGCTCGAAAGTGAACGTGACCGTGGCGTTCTGAGAGAGCGAGAACGAGAGCGTTACCGCCGGGCGCGAGTGCTTTGGCTTTGCGCTGGCGCGGTGTACGCGCCTGGTGATGGTCAGGTGGCTGATACGAGGAGACGACGTGGTAGGCGCGGTAATCGTGGTAGTCGTGGTCGGCGCCGACGCTGACGCTGATGCCGCCGTGGTGAACGTGACCGTCGGCCCACTGCTGGTCCCGCCGTTGCTCACTGCCGACAGCGTGACGGTGTAGGTGGTTGCGGGTATGAGGCCGCTCAGCCGTGCGGACACCGGCACCGACGTCGCGCCGGCGGCAAGAGCGGCGCAAGGCAGCGTGGAAGCTCCCGGCGAGACGGTGAACTGACAGCTCGTAATCGCGGAGCCATACGGGTTGACCGTGCCGTTGAGCGTCGCGGCGGTCGCAGTGATTGCGCTGGCCGATCCGGTGACCACCGCAGGCGCTGGCGCGACCCAGCTGAACGTCACCTGTGGTTCGGCGCCCGCCAGCGTCAGCACGAGCCCGTAGCCAGAAACGCCAGCCGCGCTCGCGGGCACCCCCGCCCAACCGGCGCCGCCGCCCCCGCCCCCGGCGCCATTGCTGGCGTATTCGCCAGCACCGCCACCGCCGCCGCCATAGAGACCGCCGCCGCCGCCACCACCACCACCGCCGTTGCCGCCGCTCTCTCCGCCGACGCCGCCGATACCAAGCGCCCCGTCTTGCAGTGATGGACTCTCATTCATCCCAGATCCCAGAGCACCCCCAGCGCCTGAACTCGCTCGCGAGCCCCCATCCCCCGGCGTATCAATGTTGATGTCCTGCGTACCGTTGAAGCCGGCAGCATCGCCGTAGCCCCCGCCGACGCCGCCCGGTACGTCGGGGGTGCCCGAGCCCAGCCCTTCACCGCCGGCGCCACCGCCCCCAGACGCGACGACCAGTCGTGAGGCGAGCGACGAGCATTGGGACGAGCTCTCCGAACAGGTGCGAACGTCCGACGCTCCGCCGCCCCCGCCGCCAGACGCCACGGTGCCGAAGGCGGGGCCGACCCCACCACCCGACCCGCCACCGCCGTACCCACCGGCAGCGACCTGCTCGGTTCCGTTGGTCGTCTGGCCGTTGCCCGCGACCTCGGCGTAAAGCGTCTCGCCAGGTGTCACGGCGAGCGTCGCGTTCACCGTGGCCGGCAGCCCGCCCGGCTGGGTTCCAGATCCTGCGCCGCCGTTGCCACCGACAAGCAGCACTTGCACGCTGCTGACGCCCGCAGGCACCACAAACGCGTGCTCGCCAGCAGTCGTGTACGACTGTGAGCCGGTCAGCGCGACGGCCGGCCCCGCAGCCGCGAGCGCCAAGATCGCCCCCAGCGGAACCGCGGCCCGCATTAGCGACACTGTGCGCATCGACGGCGACTGTACCCGCCGCCCCCGCTGTCACAGCCTTGACAGAGATACCTGCGTAGCGGCGAGGTACGGCTCAGCCCCATATGGCAAGGCCGGTGTCCGGGTCGAAGAATTCGATGCGCTCAGTCGCGAGCGAAAAGCTGATCCGCTCTCCACTGCTGACGCTGTGACGGGGATCAATCCTTGCCACATTGGCGTCGGAACTTAGCTCGGTGCCAGCCGCGCCGTCGGCGGTGTCGACCACCTCCGACCGAACCATCCGAGCATCCGTGCGGAAGTGGACCAGCTGCTCGGCGCCTAAGGCTTCCACCAGCTCAACATCGCCCTTCAATACTGCCGCCGGCTCTGAGCCGTTCACCGCTGGAAGGTCCTCGGGCCGGATCCCAACGACGACGGGCCGATCTGCGTAGCGCTGCAGGCCGGGCCGAGCAGCCCGGACAGCGGATGTGATCGGGATGCTCTGCGAACCAAGCATTACGGTGGCAAAGTCGCCCGCGACCGCCCCTTCGAAGAGGTTCATAGCCGGCGATCCGATGAAGCCGGCCACGAACAGGTTGGCGGGTCGGTCATAAAGGGCCTGTGGCGCGTCACACTGCTGGAGCAGGCCTCCACGCATCACGGCAACCCGATGCCCAAGCGTCATAGCCTCCGTCTGGTCGTGGGTCACATAGATCGTGGCCACACCGATCTTGCGCTGCACGCGAGCTACCTCGGCGCGCATCTGCACGCGCAGCTTTGCGTCGAGGTTCGAGAGCGGCTCATCCATGAGAAAGATGCTGGGCTCGCGCACGATCGCGCGACCCATGGCGACGCGCTGCCGCTGCCCGCCCGAGAGTTGCCCGGGACGGCGGTCGAGGACTTCGGTGAGACCGAGTGCCTGCGCCGCGTCTTTGACACGCGAGGCCACATCCTGCTTGGAGAACTTGCGCATCCGCAGTCCGAAGCCGATGTTGTCGGCCACGTTCATCTGCGGATAGAGGGCGTAGTTCTGGAAGACCATCGCCACGTCACGATCGCGTGAGGGAACGTCGTCGACGATCTCATCGCCGATCAGCACGTGCCCGGAGGTCAGCTGTTCGATGCCGGCGACCATGCGCAGCACCGTCGTCTTGCCGCACCCCGACGGCCCCACCACGACCATTAGTTCGCCGTCGGCGATCTCCAGGTCGAGCCCCTTTACGGCTTCGAACCCGTTGGGGTAGACCTTTGAGACACGGTCCAGAGTGATCGAAGCCATCAGTTCTCCTCTTTCATAAGTCTCAGCACCGACCAACCAGTGACGAGCGGTACCTCGGCGCCCAGCGCGAGCCCCTCGCGGTGCGGTTCAACATCCAGGCTCAGCGGCGAAAAGCGTCCCCCGTCGCGGCCAAGTACGGCGACGTCGGCACGCCAGGCTTCAACCTCCGGCACCAGCGCAGAGACTTTCGCGGCTGTGCACTTACCGGCCGTTGTGCCTTCTGACCAAGAGCCGTGCGCACTACCTGAAAGGTCGAGCAGGCCGACCACGACCGTGCGATCTGTCCGAAACACACGTGCGAATACCGCGCCGCCATCTGGCTCGGGTCTGACCGGGACTGCGGCTGAGACGGTCACCGCCGCGTTCTCGTCGTCGAGCTCGTACCAACTCGTGTCCTCTCCAGTTTTGAAAAGGTCTCGGCAGCGCAGGGCGAAGCGATGCCAGCTGATCACCGTGTCCGCTTCCTCACTGAGCAGGCGCTCGTGGTCCACGTAATACGGGTGCCTCAGCGCCGCCGCGTTATCGCCCCAGATCAGCAGTCCTAGCCCGAGCATCGTTGTCACCGCCTCGGTGAGCACCGTCGTCATCAGCGCCTTGCCGCGAGCCTCGTTCCAGACTGGTGGATAGATCGCAAGCGTGTCTCCGCGTCGGCTGGCCCCGCCAGCGCTGCGCGCCATCAACCCTTCAAGATGTCGCCAGCGATCGTTCGGAGGCCAGACTTCTGCGTAGCGGAACGACGGCGGTTCCGGCGGCTCGAAGCCGGACGGGACGCCGTTGACCTGGTTGAAGCTCAGCAGGTCCTGCGGGCGCCCCGCTCGCACCGTGCGCACGAACGCGTCGTATCTAGCCCCGATCTCGACGCTTTTACCGTTTGCGTCTACCGCTGCCCGCGGGTAGCCATAGGTATCCAGGTGGAACCCGCCAAAACCCAAAACGTCTGCGGCTGCGCCGTACTCGCGCAGCCAACGGTCCTGCCACTCGGGGAGACCAGGATCCATGATCTCGAGCAGCCCTCCGAGCGATTCGACGGCTCCGTCATTTCGGAAGAGGCGGAGATCAGGGGTGTCGCCGGGATTGGCGGCGATCACGGGCGCGTAGGCCTGCGGCACCGCACCTAGACGCTTCAGGCCCTCGATCAGATCGACGAGGGCGTCACGGTCGATCGTGCGGCCGATCCTGTCGCGATAGACACCCGCCGGACCGAGCGGCGCCGAGTAAGTCTCCATCCAGTCGTAGATCTGAACCACTGTGCAGCGCAGCCGCTCGAGCCAGTGCAGGCTGAGAGGCACGGTCTGAGCATCAAACGAGGTCGCGAATGCAAGGATCGGGTCATCGCCGGGAGCGTCGCGGACGCTTAGCAACTCCTCGGCCAACAACTCCCCATTTGCGGACCGCAGCTCGAGCGCATGGGTGCCCACTGGCACGCCGGTGATATGTGCCTCACCGTTCAGCAGTTGGCCCGAATACTCGTGCCCAAAGGCGGTGCGCACGAGCACGACCGCGACGTCATCCCCGAGCCAATCGACATGGATCTGCTCACCGGTCAGATACGCGCAGCGGACGCCTGCAAGCAGCGCGGTCATCTGATCCCACCAACGGAGACGCCGCGCTTGAACCAGCGTTGCGAAATCACGTAAACGAGGATGCTCGGGATGGTCGCGAACATCGACCCTGCGAACAGCGGCCCCCACGACGTCGTGTGCTCCCCGATGAATGAGTTGAGGCCGATCGGCAAAGTGAGCCGTGTGGATTTGTCGATCAGCGTCGACGCGACGACAAACTCCTCCCAGGCGAAGTTGAACGTGAAGACCGCAACGACGGCCAGAGCAGGTACTGAGAGCGGCGCGATCAAGCCGGTGAGCACGCGCAGCGAGCGGGCGCCCTCGAGGCGGAACGACTCCTCGAGCTCCTTGGGTATCGCCTCGAAGAACCCGCGCAGCAGGAAGATCGAGAACGGCAGGTTTTCACTGGTGTAGATCAGCACCAGGCCTGGCAGCGAGTTCGTCAAGTGGAGCCGCGCCATCAGGATGTACTGAGGGATGATCAGGTCAACGCTGGGGACGGCCAGTGCCGCGAGAAAGAGATAGAAGATCAGCTCCTTGCACGGAAACTCGTAGCGCGCGAACGCGAACGCAGCCAGGGACGCAAACACGACCGTGACGACGACCGTCAACAGCGCCACGCCCATGCTGTTGAAGAAGAATCGGCTGAAGTCGTTCTCCGTCCAGGCTTGGACGTAGTTGCTGGTCGTCGGGTGCGACGGGATCAGAGTCGGGTGTGTCGTGAAGATGTCGTTGGTCGGCTGGAACGACAACGAGACCATGTAGAGCAGCGGGAAGACCGCCACCGCTGCAAACAGACATGCCAGAGCCAGGCGCGTCTTGGTCCATGTGCGCACGCCGAACAGACTCGGCTCGTGCGAACCCTCATCCCGCCTTCGCGCGCGCCTGCTCGCGCGCGCTGTCTTGGGCTCAGCTCCAAGCTGCAAGCCGCTCACTTGACTTCTCCGCGCCGGAGCAACCGCATCTGAACGACACTGAAGACCAGCACCACGACCGCCATCACCGACGCAATCGCAGCGGCGTAGCTGAAATTGAAGAAGCTGAAGGCCTGCTGGTAGGCGACGCCAAGCAGGACTTGCGTCGAGCCGTATGGCCCGCCGCCGGTCAGCAGGAACACCTGGATCCAGACCTGGCTGGCCCCGATCAAGAGCAGCACGAGCACGAACGCCATGGTCGGCCTGATGCTCGGCAGCACCACGTGCCGCCAGACTCGCCCTTCGCGGGCGCCGTCGACCCGCGACGCCTCGAGAAGGGTCCGCGGGACGACGTCAAGCGCAGCCAGAAACATGATGAACGACCAGCCGATCCCCTTCCAGATGCTGACGATCCAGATGACCGCTTCACCGGTCCAGCGGTGCGCTAGCCAGTCAGTGTGGACAGGGTGGCTCGTGAACAGCGAGAGGAATGCGTTCGCGAGGCCACCCTGCTCGGCGAAGATGTAGGCGAAGATGTACGCCACCACAACCCATGATGTGACGACGGGTATGAAGATCAGACCTCTGAGCAGCCCACGTCCCGGAAGCCTGTCGGTCAGGATCGCCGCGGCCGCGAGTCCGAGCACGATCTGGATGGGGACCGTGATCACGACAAACAGCAGCGTGTTGACGGCGGCTGTACGGACGTTCGGGTCCTTGAACATCTCGCGGAAGTTGGTCAAGCCGACGCCCGGATTGCTGGCGCCCGGAAAGATGTGCCAGTCGTAGAAGCTGATGTTGAACTGGCGGTAGAGCGGATAGATGATGAACACCGCGTACATCGCTGCTGCTGGAATCAGCAGTGCGTACGGGGTCAATAGGCGACCAGCGCGCTGGCGAGCGCGCCGGAAGCCGGCGCCCGATGGCTTACCCACCGGGCGCCGTGCGATGTTGGCCGTGCTGGTCAACGTCCGGTCTTGTTAGGGGGCGATGCCCCGTAGAGCCCCATTGGACTCTGCCGCTGCCGTGTTCAGGCCGGCGCTGACGCTGACCTTGCCGGCGAGGATCGCACCCAGCTCGGTGGACCAGTCGCTGTCCATCTGGCTGTAACCCGCGCTCACAGCGCGGACCTTCGCCGTCTCTAGCTGCTGTGCGAATACCTTCAGGTAAGGGGTCGTCTTGACCTCTGCCGCAGCATCCGTCGTCTCGGTGGACATGTCGCCCTGGGCTGCCATCGCGTCCTGCGCGAATGGCGAGTCCAAGAACTCCGCGAACTTCTCCGCGGCGGTGATGTGGTGTCCACCGTTCGCGACGACGATGTCCTCGCCGCCGACGGTCGAGACCGATCCGCCCGCGCCCTTCGGGAAGGGTGCAATCCCATACGCCGGCATCGGGCTGTCGGCCTTGTAGGTGTCAACGGCCCAGGGGCCATCGATGTACATGGCGTATTCGCCCTTGGGGAAGCCCTCCTCACCGGATACGGCGCTCGCGCCGCCCAGGAAGTCACTGCCGATATCTCCCGCCTTCAGCAGGTTGACCAGCGAGGTGACGGCGTTGACGGTGGTGGAGTTGTTCATGACTCCAGTCGCCGAGTTGTACTTGGCGTTGGTGAAACCACCACCGGAACTCCAGATATACGGGGCCATGTTCCACATGTCCGTACCGTCGACGCCAAGCCCGTATTGCTGCTTGGACGCATCAGTCAGCTTCGCTGCGTCGGCGTACATCTGGCTGAGTGTCGTCGGCGGCCCGCTGATCCCGGCTGCTGCGAACAGTGCCTTGTTCCAGAACAGTGCCTGGGTATTCGTGTCGTCTGGGAACGCGTAGTAGCCGGGAGCCTCACCGGTTGCCACATGGGTCGTCGCGAGCGGACCGGGCAGCGTCGCCGACTTGATCGCGGCGAACCCGGGCACCTCTCCGACGTTCTTGATCACACCCTCCGACGCCAGCTGCGGAACCCACTGGATGTCCGACCGCATCAGATCAGGCGGGTCGCCAGCAGCTGAGGCTGCGAGGAACTTTGGAAGCAGGTCGGCGTACAGATAGACCGACGCCTGGACCTTGATCCCAGGGTTCTCCTTTTCGAACTTCTTGATGATGACGTTGACGAACGTCGACTCTTCCTTGTCCTTCAGGTCGTAAGTACTCCAGAACTGGAGCGTGACCGGCTTCGCCGTCTTCGCCGTCTTCGCCGAGGCGGAGCTGGCTGCGATTCCCGTGATCCCGGCAACTGAGCCGGTTACTCCCACTACGACCGCGACGGCTAACCGCCGGGCGGCCTTACTCCGCGTCCATAGACGCGATTGTGCGGGTTGCACTGTTAACCTCCCTCATTGATGTTCGCCCGGGCGCAGGGGGTGATGGTTGTTGCCCAACCCCCTGTGCTCGGGTACTTCGTGTCGCCCCGCCTTTCAAAGGATCGCCTCCTCTGATTGACGCTTCTGGGCCTCCAACTCGGTGCAGAGCACAACGTGCATCGCGTGCGACCAGGTGAGATCGGCGGCGGGGATCCCCCAACGCTCGACCCACTCCTGGTAGTGGCGTGGATCGCGCCGCTCGCCGCCGAACTGCTCCGCGAGTCGACCCTGCTGGTCGAAGTGTTCGGTGATCCATGCGAGACACCTCAGCGCGGCGTCACGATCTCCGGCGGCGGCGTAGTGCCAGCCGAGCGATGCGGTCAACACTGGCCATGAGCCGCTGCCGTAGTAGATGTCCTGCGGATAGCGGCGCAGACCGCCCTCGAAGGTCAGCTGCTGCTCGATCGTCCGCACGGTCTCCGCAAAGCAGGGGTCGTCAGGCGTGGTCACGCCGAACGGAGTCGAGAGCCAGAGCAGGCTTGAGTCGACCGCGTCTGACTCAGTCGATTTTGCGAATCGTCCTATGCGCTCGTTGCTCTCCCCCGCCGCGGCGCGCACAGCCTCGGCGCGGTCTCGAAGTTCGGGACGCTCCAGCAGGCTTGCGGCGGACATGAGTCCGCCGTAAACGCAGGCGAGCGTTGAGCCGTGACGGGCACTGCCGTGCTCTTCCCAGACGTCAAAACAACTGGTCAGAGCCAAGGCATCGACATATCGAGCCACGCGCTGCACCGATTCCTGAAGCTCCTGCGGAACCGTGTCGGCACCGATTGCCTGGAGGTGATGATCGAGCGCCCAGAGCCATGTTCCGTAGCCGTCGATCTGGAAGTTGGGCCAGTCATCGGCAACGGTCGAGCCGTCAAGCGCGAAGCGCGCCGGTGGCATGTGCGTGAGCTCGAGCGGTGCGTTGTGGTGGACACGATCAATCGAGTCGTCGATCAAGCCGGCAATGCCGGCGATCGCACCGGCAACCCATTGGTGAAAGCGCCGGGCCGCATCGTGCTCACCGGCACGATCAAGCGCGAACGCGATGAATGAGCCGTCGCGCAGCCAGCAGTAGTGATACGTGACGAAGTCCCGCGACGCGACGATCGCTCCGTTTGGCTCCTGGTGGCGGAGGATCGATGCGACGCTCGCTCTCATCAGGTTGCTGTTGCCCGTCCGACTCTCGTTCTGCGAAATGGTCATATGCGGACCGCGGGTAGTGGGGTCTCGGGACGGTGCCAGATCGCGCTGCCCGCCTCATCAGGTGCCGGCAGGCTGAAGGATTCGCGTAGGACCAACGTGGCGGCGCCAACAGCCCATGCGTCGTCCCCCCAGCGCTGGATCTTCACCACGACCTGTCGCCCCTGGTCCGCAAATGTCTGTTCACGGACCGCGGTGATGACCGGGTCGAGATACGCCGCCCCCAGATCCGTGCCTTCGCCACAGATGATCAGCGCCTCCGGGTTCAACAGCGTCACCATGTTCGCGACGGCCAAGCCGAGCTTGCGTCCCGCCGCCTCGAGCACCTCAATCGTGACCTCGTCCTCGCTGCCGGCAAGTTCGATCAGCTCCTCGCGTGTGATCTCACGACCATGGCGCTCGCTGATTCGTCTACGCAGCGCGTCCTCACCGACCAGCGCCTCCAGGCAGCCGAAGCGGCCACACTCACACCGCGGCCCCCCGGGCTCGACAATCATGTGCCCGAGCTCACCGCTGCTGCCAGTGGCGCCGCGATATGGGGCACGATCGATAACGATGCCGAGGCCGATGCCGCGTCCCACGCTCAACGTCACGAAATCTCTGTAGGAGAGCGCGTCCCCAGCCCACTTCTCGGCGATCGCCAACGCGTTCATGTCGTGGTCGATCCACACCGGGAGTCGCAGGTTGCGACGCAGCGGCTTTGCGAGCTCTACATCGCGCCACTGGAGCAGATGAGAGAAACGACAGATGCCCGCCTGTGAGTCGATCACTCCCGAAAGCCCGATGCCGACGCCGAGCACCTTGCTTCGAGGGACACCCGCGCGCCGCAAGACCTCGCGTGTCGCGGTCTCGATCGCCTGCAGCGCGGCCGCGGGATCATTGACCAGCGAGACCGTTGACTCCGAGGTCGCAACGACGTGGGCGTCAAGGTCACAGACGACAGTCGTCAGTCCGTCGCCTCGCAGCTTGATTCCGACGACGTAGCCCCCGCTTGAGTTGATGTCCAGCAGTACCGGCGGACGACCGCCATTGGCCGGCGCGATAGCCACCTCGACCAAGATCCCGCGTTCGATCAGCCGGCCAACAATCGTTGACACGGTCGGCGCACTCAGGCCGCTCTGGCGGGCGAGTTGAGCACGCGAGATCGGGCGAGATTCACGAACAAGCTCGATCAAGAGGCTGCTGTTGAGGTCGCGAAGCAGCTCGCGAGACCCCCGTCGCAGCGGCGTGCCGTCGCTGGCCGCACCGTGAGCGGAAGCCGCCGAGGCGCGCGCAGCGCGCACACGACTCTCTCGATCACTGAGCTGTTCCTGTCCCATCCCTCTCCTCACAAACTGGGGTCAGATCTGACCCTCAAACTTACTTTCGTAAATGACCTTACTAAGCAGTTCGGCGGAATGTCAAGAGCGGTTACGAGAACCGCAGCGTGCGAGACGCCCAGGCCGAAGTCTGGACCCGCGTTCATCGAGACAGCCTTCAGATCAGCGATCTATACAGTTGCCGCATGGCCAGCCTTTTGATCATCGACCTGCACTACGTGGCCGACCTCTCGGAGGTCGATCGCCACATCGGCGCGCACATGGACTTCATCAAACGCAACTACGAGGCGGGGCATTTCGTCCTTTCTGGGCGTAAAGAGCCGCGCACCGGCGGCGTGATCATTGCCCGCGGCAACCGCGCGGAGATCGAGGCGCTGGCTGAGAGCGACCCGTTCAAGCAGCACGGTGTCGCCGAGTACACGATCACTGAGTTCCTCCCCACGTCGACGGCGCCTGAGCTTGCGGTCCTGAAGCACGGAGCCTGACCGGCTCCGCTGCCGCAACAGCCCTCGACGCGCTGCGCGACGCCCGGGTTCTCAGCGACCCTCGGCTCGGGCCGTCGCCCTACGGCAAGGATTTTCTGCCCGGCGTGCACGCACGGCAACTGCTGCGTCGCACCAAACGCGGCCAGCACGACAGGGCGCCCGGCTAACTGTCCTCAACTCCCTGCGTGGCCTCGGCATACTCAGCGCGATGCGTTTCGCGACTCCCGCCGTTGCAGCTGTTGCAGCCGTCCTGTTGGCCGGCTGCAACGCCGTCTCCGTCCCAAAGATCGATCCCGCGGGCGACGCGGCGTTCGTGACGGCGCTCAAGCAGCTTTGCTCGAAGACGCCTGCCGTGGTTCCGATCGACCCGTCGGCAAGCAAAGTCGCGATCACCAACGCAGCCAACGCCGACAACGCGACGGTGCTGAACCTTCTGTATGGACCGCCAGTTCGTGCTGCTCACGGGCGCACGAAGCGCCACGGCGGAATTGCGGCACTGACGCGGACGGTCTCGAACAGCTCCCCGCTGGCCATCCCGGTCACAAACGCGGCCTCGATGCTCTTAGACATGAGCAAGTGGTACACGCTGATCGTGAAGCCGCCGAAGACCGGCACTCCCGGAAATGTCTCGGTGACGTCGGGAATCGTCGCGGCGCGTGAGAACCAGGCTCGAAGCGATCTGAGCGAAATCGGAGTCACCGGCTGTCCGAGCAACTAGGCGGAATCACCCCGCCGCTCGTGAACTGGGTTCAGCGTGTGTCAGGGCACCGCAGGTCGGCGTCGAACCCGCCGAGCCGGTACTGCACGAGGGTTGGCGCCACGCCAGTGAAGCCACCGGCTGCGCAGTCATGCCGCGCCTGCGTGACTGTCGTGTCGGTGCTGGCCAGCCAATCGGGGAATTGGCCCTTGAGCGCTGTCGCGGTTGTCTGCCCCGTCAGGCCGCTGATGTCCTTCCATTGGGCGCTTGTCGAGTAGATCCCGATAGGTCCGGTCGCGCCGGCGTTGTGCAAGCCGGCGATGAAGCCCTGGAGTGCGGCGACGTTGAGCTCGTAAGTTCCGGCCCAACTCGCCGTGAGCTCGACGTCAAGCCACCACGGCGCGGTCTTGGCGGAGACACGGTCCAGCGCGGCCACGAGGTGGTAGGAGTAGGCAGAGCGCTGCTCACCGTAGATGTACGAGCAGGCGTTGGTCAGCAAGCCGTTGCAAGCACCGTAGACCGGCGCCTTGCCGCCACTGGGCCAGTCCGGGAGGTGATGAGCGCCGGGGTTGCCGGTGTTGATGTACAGCGACAGCGGTGGCTGCGCTGGCAGCTTCTGTCCCGGTGCGCCGCGCGCCCACCCCAGCTCTCCGCTGAGACAGGCGTTCGCAGTGTTCGAGCGCCCGCCGTTCACACCGACGACCCCGAAGACCGGGTTCGACGGATACGAATCCGAGCACTGCGGATAGGAGACGTCGTAACCGGCGCTCGGCGACGAGCCGCTCAGCACGATGATCAGCACCGCAACGACGATGAGCCCAAGCGCCACCACGGGGATCCATCGCTTTTTGGACCTGGGACGGTTGGCAGGCGGCACCGAAGCCAAGCTACCAGCGATTCTCATAAGCTCACGGTTATGAACGACGCTCAAGGGTTCGACGGCTTACGGGCGTCCGACGCCGAGCGCGACCGTGCGGCCGAGTTTCTACGCGAGGCGATGGCAAGCGGGCGGCTGAACGTCGACGAGCTCGACGAGCGCCTGCGGTTGACATTCGCGGCCAAGACACGTCCCGAGTTGGAGCACCTGGTGAACGACGTGCTCGTGCCCCACGGCGACCTGCATCCGCTCGCCACACCCGCGAGCGCCGCGGCGCCAGATCGCCTACCGGTCCGTCACGGTGAGAACGGCGCCCGGAAGATCCTCTCGGTCCTCGGTGCCAGCGAGCGCAAGGGACGGTGGCGGCTCGGACCTGTCTGCTCGGTGGTGACCGTGCTCGGAGGCAGCGAACTTGATCTCACCGGAGCAGAACTCGCGGCCGAGCATGTCGAACTGAAGCTCTTCACCGTGCTTGGGGGTGCGGAGGTCACCGTGCCCCCCGGGCTCAATGTTGAACTCTCCGAACTTGCGATTCTCGGTGGCAACGAGATTGTCCTCGGAGACGAGCGACCGGATCCAGGTGGACCGACTGTCCACCTGCGGATCGTCTCGATCTTGGGCGGCGCTGAGGTGCGCCGCGGACCGAAGCTCACTCGCAAGGAACGCAAACAGCTCCGGCGCCGCGAGCTTGAGCTCGCCGACCCGAATCAAGACCCAGGCTCGACCGACACCTAGCTGGCAAAACGACGTCCCGCATCGGGCCGCGACCGTCGGTCCGCGCTGTCTTCGGCGCCGGGTGGTAGGAATAGGTTCATGGCGGATGCGTTCGCGAGCCAACTCGATGAGGTACAGGAGCGGCTGCTCCGAGAGCTCGCCACGGCGCCGCTGACACTCGCGGATATCGCCAGCGCGGTCGTTTCGCCCAGCGCCGGAGCTGCCGTTGCACTTACTCAAAAGGCACGGGCGCTTCGTAGCTTCAGCCGGACCATCGATATCGATCTGCTCGCCCTCACAGCGGCCGGAGTTCCAGTCTCCGCGGAGCTGCGGCTGCTCGTCGCACTGATTCAGCTCGCCCAGCGCGGCGCACTAATCGCGAATCAGTTCGAGCTCATCAGCGAACAGCTGACCGACATAGATGCGAGCGTGTCTGATCGCGGACAGACGGCCGGGCGGCTGGCCGAGATGGCTCGCCTTGCTGGTGTCCAACTCGATCACGCGCTCGGTGCGTTTGCAGCACTCGACCTTGAATCAGCGCGGGACATCGACAGCCAAGACGACGCGATCGACCGACTTAACCGCGACGTTTTCGAGGCTACGCTCGAGCTTGACGCAGGCCCCGACCAACGCGAACTGGCACTCAGGCACGTGCTTATCGCTCGCAGCCTTGAGCGCATCGGTGACAACGCGGTCGACATCGCAGAACAGGCAGCTTTCCTGGTCACCACCGAGCTGCAGGAATTCACCGACGCCTCCACGCCGAAGCCGCCACGTGCCAGAGCCGGTGACCCGCCAGGTCAAGGGCCCGGCGTGAAGCCTCCACGCGCTCTCTGACGCCAGCGGAACTGAGAGCCGGGGCCAAGCCCGGCCCATTGACGCCGGTCGGTCGTGCATGCAATCCCGCGCGCGCCGAGAAATACCCGCTCGTTGAATGAACTTCTACGAGACATCCGCTCCACATCGACGCAACAAATACGTAACAATTGACGTCTCGAATCTCCTCGTGACGCCCTTACGATGCGTGGACGCTGGGCGTGGACCGCGGAGGTTTGCAGTACCAGGGCACGCCGGGCGAAATACAAATCCTTCCTCAGGAGAACAATGACTACTCGTTATCGTCGTGTTGGCTCGCGGCTAGGGCAGTCCGGCGCGCGTTTTGTAGCGCCCGTAGCGACCGCGGCTGCGGTCGCGCTTGCTGCCGGTCTCGGCACGGCCGCGACCGCCAGTGCAAGCACCAGCTGGGCCACGGCCAAGTCGGCAACCGCTGGAGGCGGCATGACGGCACTGGTTGCAGCTGCCAAGAAGGAAGGCAAGCTGAACGTGATCGCTCTGCCGAGTGATTGGGCCAACTACGGCAAGGAGATCTCGAGCTTCGAGAAGAAGTATGGGATCAAGATCACCAGCGAAGCGCCCGACGATTCGAGTGCTGAGGAGATCACGGCGCTGACGCAGCTTAAGAGCCGCAGCTCTGCGCCGGATGTGGTTGACGTTGGAGAGTCCTTCGCCGTCGCCGACAAGGCGGACTTCGCGCCTTACAAGGTCGCGACGTGGAGCAGCATTCCGGTCGCGAACAAGAACGTCAGCGGCCTCTGGTTCAACGACTACGGCGGATACATCTCGTTCGGCTGCGATATGAACATCGTCAGCGTCTGCCCGACGAGCTGGAAGGCTCTCGAGGGTTCGCAGTACAAGAACGATGTCTCCCTGAACGGTGTTCCCGGCGAGGCCTCGGCCGCGACGTCCGCCGTCTGGGCCGCCGCTCTGAACAACGGCGGGTCATTCTCGAACGTCGCCCCCGGCCTGTCGTTCTTCTCGGCACTGAAGTCGAGCGGAAACCTCAACGCCACCAACTGCAACAGCTCGACGATCGTCGCGTCAGGCCAGTGCCCGATCCTGATCAACTGGGATTACCTGAACTCGGCGGCCGCATACGACCTGCCCGCGTCGCTCAAGTGGAAGGTCGTCGATCCGACAGGCGCATCGTTCGCCGCGTACTACGCGCAGGCGATCAGCAAGTACGCTCCGGACCCCGCCGCCGCGCGCCTCTGGGAGGAGTACCTGTACTCAGCCGCAGGCCAGAACATCTGGCTTGAAGGTGGCGCACGTCCGATCGAGTTGCCGGCGATGGTGAAGGCCGGTACCGAGAACAAGACCGCTTACGCGGCCCTCCCGGCAGTCAAGAACGTAGCCAAGTTCCCAACCGTCGCCCAGGCGACGTCAGCCGGGACCGCTATCGCGTCTGGCTGGACTTCGCTATAGCCGTATCGGAAGCAGTTCCTGCAGTAAACGGTCCCGCGGCGCCTCGGCGCCGCGGGATTCGTGTACGTGCGGGTAACGGGCGGGGCCAGTGGATCGGCGTAGCCCCCTTCCTCGTCTATGTAGTGATCTTCCTGGGACTGCCGCTCTACTCGGTGATCCATGGCGCGTTCACCACCGACGGTGGCAGCCTCACGTTCCAAAACTTCAGCACCACTTTCTCCAGCGCGGCCGACATGTCCGCGTTCAAGAACAGCCTGCTGATCGGACTCTGGACGGCGCTGCTCGGTGCGGCACTCGGAACCTGGCTGGCGGCGGCGGTGCTCGCCGGCAACCCTGGCGGCATGGTGCAACGGGTCGTCTCAAGCGCCTCTGGCGTGCTCGCGTACTTTGCGGGTGTGCCGCTGGCCTTCGCCTGGATCGCGACGCTCGGCTCCACCGGAGTCGCGACCGTGCTGCTCAAGCACATCGGCATCAACCTTTACAGCGGCGGCTTCACGATCGCGTCGCTGACCGGCCTCGCGCTGGCCTACACCTACTTTCAGATCCCGCTGATGGTGATCTTGATCACGCCTGCGCTCGAGGGTCTGCGCCCGCAATGGGAGGAGGCCGCCCAGAGTCTCGGCGCCTCGAAGCTCTCATACATGCGCCACGTCGCCATCCCGGTGCTGACACCGGCCTTCGTCGGCGCCACCCTGATCCTCTTTGGCAACGCCTTCTCCGCTTATGCGACCGCCCTGGCACTGACGGGCGGGACGATCGCGATTGTCCCAACCCAGATCAATGAGGCGCTGAACGGCAATGTGATTGCCAACCAGGACCGCGTCGGTCTCGCCCTCGGCGTCGAGATGATCGTCGTGGTGGCGTTCGTCATGATCGGCTACTGGATGGTCCAGAGCCGCGCGAGGCGGTGGCTGCAATGAGCTTTGACGGCGGCCTCGGCCTTGCGGCGCGCGGCGTTGTCCCTCTGGAACCGGTACCCGAAGCAGAGCAGCCCCGCCCGCGCAGGCGTCAGCGTCCGCGGCTCTGGCGCGTCACGATCTTCGTGCTCGCGGCGATCTACTTCATCGGGCCGCAGCTCGCCGCCTTCAAGTTCAGTCTCGTGCTCAGCGACGGTAAATACGGGCTCGGCAACTACGGACAGATCATTCAGAACTCGGCGTTGCGCGACGCGCTGTTCACGTCGCTTGAGATCTCCGCGATCACCGCGGTGGTAGTCGTGGCGCTGGTGCTGCCGACGGTCGTCTGGATTCGTCTTCGCGCGCCGAAGCTGACGCTGCTGCTCGAGGGGATCACGATCCTGCCGATCGTGATCCCGCCGGTCGTGCTGGCTGCCGGCTTGGAGCAGTTGGAGGGTCACTCGCCGCAGTGGCTTGTGAGCCTCGTCTTCAACCACGCGCTCACCGGCCTCACCCCGTTCTACGTGATCTTGGCGCTTCCGTTCTCTTATCGCGCGATCGATACCGGGGTGCGGGCGATTGACCTGCGCACGCTCGTCGACGCTTCTCGCAGCCTTGGCAGCTCATCTTTCTCGACGCTGACACGCGTGATCCTGCCGAACGTCCAGACCGCGGTGCTCGGCGCCGTCTTCCTGACCGTGGCGCTCTGCCTCGGTGAGGTCGTGATCGCGAACATCCTGCTCTATGTCACCTTCCCGGTCGAGATCATTCAGGTGGGCCAGGAGACCGGACCAGGCGTTCAGGTCGCCGTGTCAATTCTGAGCCTGCTGTTCGTTTTCGGATTGCTGTTTGCACTGTCCTTCCTAGCCGGGCGCAAGCGCGGCGCGACCTCGACAAGGCTGATCTGATGAGTACTGAAAGCACCCCGCTCGCGGACCTGTCTGCTGATGACGTTGGGATCGCGGCCGCCGTGGCCGCCCGCCCCAGCGTCGGCGTCAACTTCAAGGGCGTTCAGCGTCACTTCGGTGATGTCGCCGCCCTAGCCGGCCTCGATCTCGAGATTCATCCCGGTGAGCTGATTGCGCTGCTCGGTCCCTCGGGCTGCGGTAAGACGACTGCGCTGAGGATCCTGGGAGGCTTCGACCACCCGGATGCCGGGCAGGTAATCGTCGGGGACCGCGATCTGACAAAGGTCCCTGCCAACAAGCGGGACATGGGCATGGTCTTCCAGGCTTACAGCCTCTTCCCGAACATGAACGTGCGAGACAACGTGGCGTTCGGTTTGCGGATGCGTAAGCAGGACAAGACGGTGCGAGGTAAGCGCGCTGACGAGCTGTTGGCGCTGGTCGGGCTCTCACAGACCGCCGACCGTTATCCGTTCCAGCTGTCGGGTGGCCAGCAGCAGCGCGTCGCGATCGCGCGTGCGTTGGCGATCGAGCCCACCGTGCTGTTGCTCGACGAGCCACTCTCGGCGCTTGATGCCCAGGTTCGCCACCAGCTTCGCGCCGAGATTCGCAGCCTGCAGCTGCGGCTCGGCATCACGACGCTGTTCGTCACCCACGACCAGTCCGAGGCGCTCTCAATCGCGGACCGCGTCGGCGTCATGCACGCCGGACGGCTCGAGCAGCTCGACACTCCGGAGAACGTCTACCGGCATCCGTCGACGGCTTTTGTCGCCGAGTTCGTGGGGGCGATGAACCGCCTGCCGGGGCGGGTCGGCGACGGTGATGAGGTTCAGGTGCTCGGCCAGCGCCTGAAACTGCGCAACCGCAATGAGCGCCCGGCCGGCACCGCTGTGATCGCGATGCTGCGACCCGAGGGCATTACTGCTGTTCCCGACTCCGCCGGCAGCGGGGAGGTCGTCGAGCGGACCTTCCTGGGCGCATCGGTACGGATGTCGGTGAAGCTCGACGACGGTCAGCTCGTGCTGGTCGAAGCGCCGAGTCACGCCGACGCAGCGACCATCGGTCAGCGCGTGGGGCTGCGGATCCTCGCAGAATCGGCCACGGTGGCCGACCCGACCCCGTAGCGGCCCACCCCGCCGCCACAACCGACACGCTGGCGCTACTGACCCGCATCTGATATATCAGGAGCGATGCCACACGTCGCTGAGTCCTCACAAGAGCTGCCCTCGGGCGCCAAGGTCGTAATCATCGGCGCGGGAATCGTTGGTAACAGCCTCGCCTATCACCTCACCCAGCTCGGTGAGACCGATGTCCTGCTGCTGGACAAAGGGCCCCTGTCCAACCCCGGTGGCTCCACAAGTCACGCTTCGAACTTCATCTTCCCTGTAGATCATTCCAGGGACCTCAGCGCCTTGATAACCGAGAGCGTGCGCCAGTACGACGCGCTCGGTGTGTTCCACCGCAGCGGCGGGATCGAGGTGGCGCGCACGCCGGCTCGGATGCAGGAACTACAGCGCCGGATCACCTCCGCTCGCTCCTGGGGCATCGAGCCGGTGCAGATGATCACGCCCGACGAGATTCAGCGGCTCGTGCCGTACGTCGACGTTAGCCCACTGCTCGGCGGCTGCTACAGCGCCGAAGCCGGAGTCGTTGAATCGGTCCGCGCCGCGGAGATCATGCGCGAACGTGCGATCGCGGCGGGGCTCCGAGTCGCGGGCGAGACTGAGGTGCTCGCGATCCGCGCCGAGGGCGGCCGCGTACGCGGCGTCGAGACCACCCGCGGCGACTTCAGCGCCGAGCGCGTGGTCATCGCCTGCGGTGTCTGGAGCCCCAAACTCACGCGCGTGCTCGGCGCCAGAATCCCGCTGACCCCGATGATTCACCAGAAGGTCAAGGTTGGTCCGGTGCCGCACTTTGCCGGCCACTCCAAGCAGATCGAGTGGCCGATCGTGCGTGACATGGACAACAGCATGTATGAGCACCAGAAGTTCGACCAGATGGAGATCGGCTCATACGCCCACCGCCCGATGACGCTCACGCCTGAGCAGATCCCGTCACTGGCCGAGTCGGACGGGAAACCGACCGAGCTGCCGCTCACAGAGGACGACTTCGCCCCGCAGATGGCAATCGCCCGCAAGCTGATGCCGGAGGTCTTCGCAGACTCGGCCGTGAGCGTCCAGCACGCGATCAACGGCGTGCTGTCGGTGACCTTCGACGGGATGCCGCTGCTCGGCGAGACACCGGAGATCAGCGGTCTCTGGTCAGCGGCCGCGGTCTGGGTCAGAGAGGGACCGGCGACCGGCAAGACCCTCGCCGAGCTGATGTTGCACGGCGAGTCTGAGATCGACACGCACTCGTTTGACGTCGCCCGCGCCCACCCGCACGAGAAGACCACGCACCATGTCGTCGCGCGCGCCTCTGAGGGCTTTCAGAAGATGTACGGGATCGTGCACCCGGCGGAGCAGTGGGCCTCCGAGCGCGGCGTCCGCCTCTCCCCTTTCTACGAGCGTGAGCAGGCGCTCGGCGCCACCTTTATTGAGACGGTTGGCTGGGAGCGCCCCAACTGGTACGAATCGAACGCACCGCTACTTGAGCAGTATCGGGAGCAGATCCCGGTCCGTGAGGCAGAGTGGGAGTCGCGCTGGTGGTCCCCGATCATCAACGCCGAGCACCTCGCGATGCGAGACCGGGCGGCGATGATCGACCTGACGGCGTTCTGCGTGTTCGACGTCACCGGCCCGGGCGCACTTGAGGCGCTGCAGAAACTTGCGATGCGCCAGGTGGACGTGGCGATCGGGCGGGTCATCTACACCCCGATCCTCACTCCAAGCGGAACCTTCCGCGCCGACCTGACGATCATGCGCCTGGCGCAAGACGTGTTCCGCGTGGTCACCGGCGGCGCCCACGGAATGTCTGACATCAAGTGGTTCGCGGATCACATGCCGGGCGACGGCTCGGCCCAGGTTCACGATCTCAGCAGCTCCTGGTGCACACTCGGCATCTGGGGCTCGCGCGCCCGTGACATCCTCGAGAGCATCACCTCGGACGACGTCTCGTCGGCGGGCTTCCCATTCGGTACCTGCAAGACGATCGAGATCGGACCGTTGCAAGTGCTGGCCTCACGGATCTCGTACGTCGGCGACCTCGGCTGGGAGCTGTGCGCACCAATCGAGCAGGGCGCGCTGCTGTGGGACATCGTCGCCGAAGCCGGCGCGCCGCACGGCGTCATTCCCGCCGGGATCGGCGTCTACGGCACCACCGGCCGGCTTGAGAAGTGCTACCGCGCCTACGGTGCCGAGCTCGACTTCCACTACAACGTGGTCGAGGCCGGCATGGCCTGGGGCAGGGTCAAGGAGCAAGATTTCGTCGGTAAGGAAGCGCATCTGCGCCACCGCGGAGAGCAACCGGTCGCGACGATGTGCGCACTGACCGTCGACGATCACACTTCTGTCTCCGGCGTGAAGCGCTACATGCTGGGCCGCGAACCGATCGTCACCCGTGACGGCACACCGCTGATCGACTCACGCGGTCGCCGCTCCTACGTCACCAGCGCCGGTTCGGGCCCGTCGATCGGCAAGTACATCCTGATGGGCCACCTGCCTGCCGAAGATGCCGTGGTCGGCACGCAGCTCGCGGTCGAGTACATGGGCGAGCGCTACCCGGTGACGGTCGCGACGAACGACTCGACCTCACTGTTCGACCCCGAGAACGCGCGGATCCGCTCTTAGCCCCCGCTCATGGCGCGCCCCTCCTCCGCAACCGACAGCTCCGGGCAACTGCTCGCAGAGCGCGCCTACGTCGAGTTGCGGGACCGGATCGTGAAGCTCCAGATCGAGCCGGGCGCTCCGATCGACGAGGACTCGCTCGGTCAGCAGCTGGCGATGGGACGCACGCCTGTGCGTGAGGCGATCAAGCGGCTCGTGCTCGAGAACCTCGTGGTCGTGTTCCCCCGCCGCGGGACCTTCGCCGCGGACATCAACATCACTGACCTGACCCACATCTCCGACGTCCGCGGGCAACTCGAGGGCCACGCCGCCTACCTCGCGGCACAGCGGCTGACCGAGCCGCAGCTGACCGATCTACGGCAGCTACGCGCCGACCTCGCGCGCAGTCAGGGGAACGAGGGCATCGACGCACTGATGGAACTCGACGCCCGCGTGCACCGCTTCATCTACGCCTGTGCCGGCAATCCCTACCTCGAGGCCACGCTCGACGGCTACTTCAACCTCTCGCGACGGATCTGGTACCTGGCGCTCGACCGGCTTCCGGATCTGTTCCCGCGGGTCAGCGAGCACGACGAGGCGCTCGCTGCGATCGCGGCCGGCGACGCCGATCGCGCCCAGGCCCTGCTGGCCGAGCACGTCGCGAACTTCGAGCGCGAGATCCGCGCGGTCCTCTGACCGCTCAGCGCCGGCGATCCGGCGTGATCACAACCGTCTGCAGTTCGGTGAACGCATCCATAACGTGCGCGCCGCCGACCCGGCCAATGCCGCTGTCAGTCCCAGCACGGCCACCAAACGGCAGCTGCGACTCCCAGTAGTTGCTGGACTCGTTGATGTTGACCCAGCCGGCTCGAACACGATCGGCGAACTCGAGCCCAGCCTGCAGATCTGCTGTGAAGATCGCGGCCAGCAGACCATAAGGACTGGCGTTGGTGAGCCCGATCGCCTCCTGCAGCGAGTCGATCGCGACGATCGGCGCGACCGGGCCGAAGGTCTCCTCGACGGCGACGCTCGCGTCCGCCGGCACGCCGCTCAAGACCGTCGGTTGCCAGTAAAGGTCGGTTGCGTGGCCGCTGGCCCGCTGGCCACCGGCCACGACGGTCGCGCCGCGGTTGACGGCGTCGGCCACGTGCGCGTCCATCTTGGCGGCGACCGGCTCGTTGTTCAGCGGCCCCATCGTGGTCGCCGGATCGAACGGATCTCCGAGCCGGACCCGCTCCGCGACCGCCGCCCCCAGCAGCTCAACGAACTGATCGCGTACGCCGCGCTGAACGAGAATCCGCTCGCCGGCGGTGCAGCTCTGCCCGGCGCACAAAAAGCAGGCGGTGAGCGTCGCCTCGACTGCGGCCTCGATGTCGGCGTCGTCCATCACCACCATCGGCCCGTTGCCGCCCATCTCCAGCAGTGCCGCCTTGCCGGCCGCGGCCTGGCCGACCAGCCGCCCGGTCGCGGTCGAGCCGATGAAGGCGACGCCATCTGTCCCGGGGTTACGCGCGATCTCATCCCCGACCACCGGGCCCGGCCCGGTGACGATGTTGAAGACGCCCGCGGGCAGGTCGGCCTCGGCGATGCAGCGCGCCAGCTCGATCCCGCAGATCGCGGTGGTCGGCGCCGGCGTCCAGACGACCGTGTTTCCGCAGGCCAGCGCCGGGGCGATCAACTCGGCCGGCATTGTGTAGGGCCAGTTCCAGGGGCTGATCACGCCGACCACGCCGCGTGCACGCCGTACCAGCATCACGCGCTTGCCGGCCGAGACCGAGTTCGGTAGCTCGCCGCCAAGCCGCTTGGCGTCCTCAGCCGCCATCCGCCAGTACTCGATCAGCTCGTCAACCTCGTCGTAGGCCTCGGCGTGCAACGGCTTGCCCTGATCGAGGGTGAGCGTCCGCGCCAGCTGCTCGCGGCGGGATTCGATGATGTCGCCGACCGCGTGCATTTTCGCGGCTCGCTCGAACGCGGTCAGCCGCGCCCATCCGTCGGCCGCCTCGCGGGCGGCCGTGATCGCCAGACGCGCGTCGTCTCGGTCGCCCTGCGGGACCGCTGCAATCAGCTCGCCGGTGGCGGGGCTGAAGGCCTCGAACGTCTCACCGCTGGCGCTCGGAACCCACTTGCCCCCGATGAACATCTCCTGCGCGGTGTCGCCAGCCATCGGTCTCCTCGCGTTGACACAGTTACACAACTGATATATAACAGCAAGCCACATGGGCCGGGCGTCGAAAGGGGATCTCGATCGATGGCAACCATAGTCGCGAAAGCTCGCTTCGGCGACGATAACCCTCCCGAGATGCTCAGTTGATCGATGCCGGCGAGTTCGACTACGTAATTGCCGGTGGCGGTACAGCCGGCTGCGTGATCGCCGCCCGATTGTCCGAAGACCCGACCGTCAGCGTCTGCCTGATTGAGGCGGGGCCGTCCGACGTCGACGACCCTGCGATCTTGCGGCTCGCAGACTGGATGTATCTGCTCGACTCCGGCTATGACTGGGACTACCCGGTCGAGCCGCAGGAGCGCGGCAACAGCTTCCTGCGGCACGCGCGCGCAAAGGTGCTCGGCGGCTGTTCCTCGCACAACTCCTGCATCGCCTTCTGGACGCCACAGGAGGACCTCGACGAGTGGGCCGCGATGGGCTGCGTCGGTTGGGGCGCTGCCGACTGCTGGCCGCTGATCGCCCGCCTTGAGAACAACGACGCTCCCGGCGAGCACCACGGCCGCGCCGGTCCGGTCGAGATCCGCACGATCTCGCCGGCCGATCCGTGCGGCGTCGCGCTTTTGCAGGCCGCCGCACAGGCCGGCCTGCCGACCAGCACCTTCAACGCGGGCGAGACCGTGCGCAACGGCGCCGGCTGGTTCCAGATCAACGCCGCCGCCGACAACACGCGGATGTCCTCCTCGCACGCATACCTGCACCCCATCCTCGGCTCACGTCCGAATCTGGAGATCCGCACCGGCTGTTGGATCGAGCGTCTGGTCGTCCAGGATCGGCGCGCCGTCGCGCTCGAGTACCTGACGCCCGACCTACTAACTCATGGTTCGGTCCGGGCGCGCCGCGAGGTGATCCTCTCGGCTGGCGCGATCGATAGCCCCAAGCTGCTGATGCTGTCGGGCATCGGACCCGGTCAGCAGTTGCAGGAGTTCGGAATACAGACGCTGGTCGACCTGCCCGGGGTCGGCGCCAACCTCGACGACCACGTCGAGGGGATCGTCCAGTGGGACGCCCAGCAGCCGATGGTTCGCAGCTCGACCCAGTTCTGGGAGATCGGTCTGTTCGCGACGTCCGAGCCGGGCCTTGACCGGCCCGATCTGATGATGCACTACGGATCGGTGCCGTTCGACATGAACACCGCTCGCTGGGGCTATCCGACCACCGAGAACGGCTTCTGCCTGACCCCGAATGTCTGCCGTGGCAGGTCCCGCGGCACTGTCAAGTTGAGATCACCGGACTACCGTGATCGCGCCCGCGTCGACCCGCGCTACTTCACCGACCCGGAGGGCCACGACGAACGTGTCATGACCTTCGGTATCCGCCTGGCCCGCAAGATCGCGGCACAGCCGGCGCTCGCGGGCTGGGCCGGCGCCGAGCTCGCACCGGGACCCGCGGCGCAGACCGACGAGGAGCTGGTTGACTACATGCACAAGACCCACAACACGGTCTACCACCCCGCCGGCACGAACAAGATGGGCCCCGCCTCCGATCCACTGGCGGTGGTCGACCCGCGGCTACGCGTCCGCGGGATCGAGGGGCTGCGGGTGGCCGACGCATCGATCCTGCCGTTCCTGCCGGCGATCAACCCCTGTATCACGACGATGATGGTCGGCGAGAAGTGTGCAGATATGGTCAAGGAGGATGCCCACACCGGCATCGAGCAAGCGAACCGAGTGACACTGCGATGAGGCAAGTGGCGCCGCGACCAGAACTTCGAGCGACTAGGAGGCATTCATGACCGCACTACCTGGAGCCGATCGCGGCCGTCTGCTGCCGGCGTTGGACCGCTCGTGGTATGTCGATCCGCAGGTCTTCGCGGCCGAGCAGGAGACAATCTTCGCCAAGCGCTGGATGCTCGCCGGCCGCAGTTCCGAGATTGCTGAGGCTGGCGCCTATCTGACGGTCACGGTCGCCGACGACAATGTGATCGTCGTGCGTAAGGAGGACGGCAGCGCGGCCGCGATGCTGAACGTCTGCCGTCACCGTGGGGCCCGGATCCTGCTCGACGACCACGGTGTCTGCAACCGCGTGATCCGCTGCCCCTACCACGCCTGGGCGTATGGCTTCGACGGGTCGCTGCGCGGAGCACCGAACCTGCGCGAGTGGGTCAACGACGATCAGGAGTCGCTCGGTCTGCAGACCGTGGCGGTGCACGAGCAGTACGGCTGCCTGTGGGTCAACCTCGATCCGGGCGGCGTCTCTTGGGCCGACGATATCGGCGTACAGATCGATAGCCGCATGGGCGACTCGGAACGTATCGACGCCTGGGAGCTCGACCGACTGCAGACGGGGCGGCGGATCGTCTACGACATCGCCGCCAACTGGAAGCATCTGATTGAGAACTTCATGGAGTGCTACCACTGCACCTCGATCCACCCCGAGCTGGTTCACGTCATCCCAGAGTTCCGCGGCGGTGTCGCCTCGCAGGCGAACGGCGCCGGCTACGGCTCGGCGATCGGCGAGCAGGTTGCCGGCTTCACGGTCGATGGTCGCGCCGGGCTCGAGCCGCTGCCGCTGGTGCCGGAGGAGGACCGGCGCCGCTACTTCGGGATGACGATCCGGCCAACTGCCTTCTTCAACCTGGTCGGCGACCACGCGATCATCCATCGCATCGCTCCCGTGTCGGTCGATCGCACGACCCTCGTCTGCGACTGGCTCTTCGCCCCCGAGGCGCTCGCGGCGGGCGCGGATATCGACGCCACAGTTGAGCTCTTTCACCGCGTCAATCTCCAGGACTTTGAAGCCTGTGAGCGCTGCCAGCTCGGTGCGACAAGCCGGACCTACGCCCACCACGGTGTGCTGGTTCCGACAGAGCACCACCTGGAGGGCTTCTACGACGAAGTTCGCCAGGCGGTCACCGGCGCCTGACCCCCGGCAGACGCACGACTACGGCGCTGAAGACGCCGCAAATTGCGCCTCTAAAGCCCTGCGCGTTAACCGCCGATGAGGACTTATGCGCATTGTCTCAATCGGGGCCGTTCTGCTCAGCGTGGTCGCAATCTGCGCCTCCGGAGTGTTGCTCGTCACCCGACATCAACAGGCTGAGAACACGGCCCGCGCGACGCTGACGGCGGCGGCGCAGAAGAGCTCTGACTCGATGTTCTCGTACTACGCGAGTGTTCGAGCAGAGCTGGGTACGACAGCCGGGTTGCCGGTGGTTCGCGCACTATCGACCGGTCACCGGCGTCCAGGCACGCTGCAGTCCGCGAACGCGGCCTTCAAGACACTCGACGGCTCCCTCGGCACAACGCCGCTACTCGAAGGGATCACAGGCCCGTCCGGTGACGCCACGTTCCTTCGCGAAGATGGCCGCACGGTTCCCGCTGCTTCCATCCCAGTGCCGCTGCTGGTTCATCTTTCCGCCGCCGTTGAGTTCGGCGACATGGGATCCTCCGAACCGTTCGTGTCGGGCCCAAACCAACGCCGGGTGGTCGCATTCACGATGCCCACGAACGCCGAGGACGACGCCTTCGTGTTCATCGAAGTTCCCGTGAGCGCGCTGCTTTGGCCACTGCGGGCCGGGCAGCACGGCCCTGCGCTTGATCTTGTGCAGTCGAGCAGCGGAAGTGTCGTCATCAGTTCAAGTGGCGCCACTGTTGCGCCAACGCCGTTCCGCAAACTTCGGCACGCAATGCAGACCACACAGGCTTCTGGGAGCGCGGTCAGCGGTCAAGCGATGACCGCCTTCGTCCAGCCATCGATCATCGGCAGCGCACTCTCGGGCGCGGTCGGGACGTGGGTCCTCACCGCGACCACAGCTCACGCAGTCCCGACCTGGCTTGGAGCGGCTAACAACTTCGTGCTCGTACTGCTACTGGGCGGCATCGTGCTGTTGGTGCTGGCGGCCGTCGGCATGCGGCTGTCGTCGGGGCGTCTGGAGGCGCTGGCCGGAACCGACGCGCTCACCGAGCTTCCAAACCGTCGCCGCTTGCTCTTCGACCTGGAACGCTGCCTCAAGGCCTCGTCGAGTTTTGAGCACATACTCGTGCTGCTGGATCTCAATGGATTCAAGGCCTTCAATGATTCATTCGGGCACGAGGCTGGGGATAACCTGCTGCGTCGGGTCGGCCTCCAGCTCCAGGTGGGCGCACGTCAGCGCCATGCCACCGCGTACCGGCTTGGCGGTGATGAGTTTTGCGTCCTGGCCGCCTACTCCTCGGAAGCAGCGACCGGAGCCTGGGCCGAGACCGCGCTCAGCGAGAGCGGCTCCGGCTTTGCGATCACTGCATCTTGGGGCGCCGTAAGCCTTCCTGGCGAAGCGAACACCGCTGCCGCGGCGCTGCGACTCGCCGATGAGCGCATGTACAAGCAGAAAGCCCGCAACCGCTCCTCAGCAGGGGGCCAAGTCACAGACGTGGTCTTGCGGCTGCTCGAAGAGCGCGAGCCGGGTCAGGAGAGCTTCGGTCTGCGCGTTTCTGAGCTGGCGGAGGAAGTCGGCCGGCTGATGTGCATGGACCACGAATCACTCGAGCATCTACGGCGTGCCACCCTGCTCCACAGGGTTGGGCTGTTGGCCGTGCCGGCGTCGATTTTGCAGAAGCGAGAGCCGCTGACGGAAGATGAGCGGGAGTACCTTGACGGTCACTCGCTCGTCGCATCGCGCGTGCTCAGCGGCGCGCCGTCGCTGCGCCGCGAGGCCGAAATCATCGCTTCGGTCGGAGAAGCCTTTGACGGCTCCGGCAATCCCGGAGTGCTCTCAGGCGAGGCGATTCCACTTGAGGCGCGTGTGATCTCCGCGTGTGCGACCTATGTCGCCCTACTGGAGCCGCGCCCGTACCGGACTGCTCTCTCCCACTCCGACGCACTGTCGGAACTGCGACGGTGTGCCGGCGGGCAGTTTGACGAGGCAGTGGTGGTTGCGCTCTCAGAGGTACTCGACGCAGCTGACCCGCCGGAAGTGGCGACCGACGATGGTCGTCAGCCGCTCGCCGTCTTCTAGCCGCGAACGCCAAGACGGCTCCGATCGTTCCCATCGGTTTGTGCGTAGGCCGATCCGACATTCTGCGGTGATCACGCCCAGAGAGGCCGGCATGGTCGGCGGATGGCAAAGCTCGGGGTTAAGTCGGGACGTGCTGGCAGGCATGCTGCGCCGGCACGGCGAGGATGACTTGGCAGAGCGTGCGGTGTCGTTGTCAGATGACGAGTTAGCTCGCATCGGGACGCTCGGCGCTTATTACGCCTTCTCTGAGGACGCGATGTCCCTTGGAGGCAGCATGGGCGGTACCAGAGCGTTGTCGCTGGCCACGATCGACGTGCTGGAGAACACGGAGCGTGATCTGCGCTTGAGCCGCACTGAGTCGGAGCGTGAGAGAAGCTCGCTCGACCGGTTTGCAGAGGACGACGTCGTGCGTGACCGCGAGCTTCGGCGTCATGCCGCTGAGCAACAGGTACCTGCTGATGAGAGCAAGCGAACCCTTGACACTGTTGATCCTCCGGCGTGCGAGTTCTGTGGAAGGTCGACATGGTGCCTGTGACGAACTCCCATACAGGAGTGAGAGGCGTTCGTATCGGCGTGCTCATCGGCCTTTTCCTATTGGTGCTCGGCTTGGTCGCCCTGCGAGTCGATTTGCGCGGGACGGCTAGCTCCCGACGGGCTGCGGCGGCGCGACCCTGTGCGTGCGCTGGCTACGTTTGGCGAGGACATACAACCTCCGTGTCGGCAACGATCACCGTGCCCAGCGTGGTGACGAACAAGCCTGGGCTGGCGGCTACCTGGATCGGCGTAGAGGCACCCGGAGATCCGGGCCGCTTCATCCAGATCGGTGTCAACGAGGACTCCACACACCTCCCCGGGACACTTGTGTTCGCGCCGAGTTTCTATGCTTTTTGGAGCGATACCCGGCACGATTTCCGTCCGGTCCTGATCGGATGGGTGAACCCCGGAGATGCTGTGCACCTCAGCCTCAACTTCGCCAAGGGTCGCTGGCTGCTGGGTCTTCGCGATCCGCGCCAGTCTTTCACCGTTCGCTTGTCGACACGGCAGGAGTCTGGTCCCATGAACCAGGCAGAGTGGCTTCAGGAGGACGTCGAGATGGTCAAGACGCACGCGCTCTTCGCCTATCCCAACCTGTCGCAGGTCATCTTCACCCATCTCTCCGCCCAGGGGAAGCCTGCGAATGCCGCAGGACTCCTGGCGCAGGAGATGCGCGGCAATCCGGATCTCACCCTGACGCCGGTGCACGACGACGCCTTCGCGCTGGCGAGCGTCCGACCCTCGCGGTCGTCCTGAACTGCTTCGGGGGCCATCGTCAGATCCGCTCTGACGCCACCACCGCTGTTCGATCGAGCATCGACAGCCGCTGCTAGCCCCTATGAGAGGGCTGCATCACCGTCCTGAGACTGCTGGTTTTCGTAGCGAAAACGCGACCATCCGGTGGTCAGTCTGTGCGCCAGGTGCCCTGACGCTCCGCGCCGGTTCGAAATAGCGGTTGACGTATTCCTCGCCTTGGTACGCAGTGCGACATCTCGTAAAACGCGGCGAGTGCTATGAGGAGCGCGTGACCCTTTGGGCTGCGGACACGTTCGGTGACGCGATCGCGAAAGCCGAGGTCGAAGCAGCTCGTTACGCAACAGAGATTCTCGGAGACGGTGAGGTCGTCGATCTGTTCCAGGCCTATCAGCTGCCCGAGCATGAGCATGAGCCTGCAGCCGAAAGCCTCCTGGAGGAACATGGCGTAGTCGTGCCTCCCCCGCCTCATGACCGCTAGTTGAGCGTCAGAGCCATCAGATGCGCGTGCTGGCCGGCGTCGCCGATGTCGTTCGAGCTCGTTGGCGGCAGACCACGGCGCATGCGCTTGATCTCGTAAAGGGCGCTATCAGCGCGATACATGAGGCCGTCCGCGAGTTCGGTGCCGTCCCAGGTGGCGAGCCCGATCGAGCACGAGTAGGGACCGGGCATTCCGCCGTGCAAGCGTTCTACAACCATGTCTGCCTCGGCCTGCGGGCAGCCGAGCATCAGCAGCGCGAATTCGTCTCCGCCGACTCGCGCGAGCATGTCCTCGGGACGCAGGACCTCGCTCCAGCCGCGAGCAGCCTCGACCAGCAGCGCATCTCCGGCCGGGTGTCCATGCTCGTCGTTGACCGCTTTGAAGCTGTCGATGTCAATCACCGCGACGCTTAGCTGTTCACCGCTCCTGCGCGCCCGCGCAAGGCTGCGGTCGAGCTCAGACTGCCACGCGCGGCGGTTGGGCAAGCTCGTGAGCTCGTCCGTGTGGGCAAGGCCATCAAGCCGTGCCAACAGCTGGTCGCGTTCAAGCTCATGGGCGCGACTGCGGATCACAAGCGACTGCACTGTGGTGCCGACGATGCCCGACAGCGTCACGAACAGGATCCCGATTCGCCAGGCACTCGAGGGGTAGTGATGTCCCCCGACCACGATCAGCGGCAGCAAGCACAGCATTGCGACGCCGAACAGCAGGTACCAGAGCTCTCGCCGCGTGCCGTACAGCGCCACCCAGCAGACCGGCAACAGCATCATTGCCGAGACCCCCGAGGCCCCGCCGGCGGCGCGCAGCAGCGCGATCACGATCAGGTACCCGTAGGCGAGTGCTGCCACACGCCAACGCGGGCCTTCCCACGAAGAGTTCAACGCGACCACGCCGATCAAGAGCATCAATGCACCGGCACCAATAAGCGGCTCGGGGTTCCAGTGGTCGGGCGGCAGCCAGAGCAGCACAAAGGGCAAAAATGCAGCTACTACGGAGGGCATGAGAATCCGGCGTGATCCCTCCGGCATGGGCCTCTGTTCTGGCATCCGCCTCAATATCGGCACGTCTCGTCCAACGCATTACCACTGGTTCTGCTGATGCGTCAGCCCATCGCCGACGGTCTCACTGCCAGCGAGGCGGAGCGGCTTGGTTTGCTTCGTCTCGGCGGACAGCCGTCTGCCTGCACCGACGACGGGCGCGAAGACGAGCAGATGGAACTCGTCCACCAAATCGCGCTCGATCAGTTCCTGCCCAAGCTGATAGCTGGGATACAGGCTTTCGCGAACACCGATGGATTTCGCGGACTGCGCGGATCGGTACTGGTGTGAACGGCGATCACTCGCATCCCCGCCCTGTCGTGCACCTGGAACTCCACACCGGGGACGCGCAAGCCGCTGAGGCCTTCTACCGAAGTTTGCTCCGCTGGCGTACCGAGCGGATCGAGACCTCAGCCGGTTCCTACCTGGCGGTTTGCTTCGGTGACGGCTTCGGCGGCGGCATCGTCGAGTGCCGCACCACACACCCGCTCTGGCTCCCCTACGTCGAGGTCGACGACGTCCATGCAGAGACAGAGCGCGCCCGGCAATTGGGTGCGCGTGTGCTCTTGGCGCCGCGCGAGGGACCAGCTGGATCGCGTAGCGTGGTGTCTACTGCCGCCGGGGGCGAACTCGCCTTTTGGCAGCCAAAGCGATGACCGCCAACCCAGATGCCAAAGAGCCCGCGCACACACTGCGAGCGGGCAAGCAAGCGCTGCTGAGCGCGGCGCAACACGATGACCGTGAAGCCTTCGGGCGACTCGTGGAGCCGTACCGCGGCCAGCTTCATGCCCACTGCTATCGCATGCTGGGCTCGCATGCTGATGCCGACGACGCGATGCAGGAGACCCTCCTGCGCGCTTGGCGCGGGCTACGGCGCTTGGAGCAGGAGACTGCATTGCGCGCCTGGATGTATCGGATCGCCACCAACACCTGTCTGCGTTTGATCGAACGACGGCCGAAGCGGATCCTGCCAATCGACTATGCACCCGCGGCCGATCCGCACGGACAGCTCGGCGACCCCGTGAGCGAGCAGCTGTGGATCGAGCCGTATCCAGACGTCCAACTGCGCCTCGAAGAACCGTCCGGTCCGGATGCTCGTTACGAGCAGCGTGAAGCGATCGAACTGGCGTTCATCGCGGCGCTACAGCACCTACCGCCACGCCAGCGGGCAGTGCTCATCCTGCGCGATGTGCTCGGCTTCTCAGCCAAAGAGACTGCGGAGGTGCTGGAGACCAGCCCGGTCTCGGTCGACAGCGCCCTGCAGCGCGCCCACAAGACCGTCAACGAGCGGCTTCCGAGCCGGACGGAGCAAGCGACGCGCTGTTCGTCGGGGACGCCTTCAACAACATCAGCCTCTTCACTGGAGAGCCGGGAGCCCAGGCATCCGCTCGCTCGTCGCCGAGGCTCGCGCCAGACGCTGATCGCGGAGCTGGCGGTGGCGTGACGGCGTGACGGAAGTTCAGGCCTCGGCTTCGCCGGCCGGCGGGATTCGCTCAGCTAGCTCGGCTCGCCCGGGTGCCGCAGGAAACGGGTCCGCGAAGTACTGGGTCTCGTGCGATACGAAACCGTCGCTGAACTCCATCAGGCTGACCGAATTTGTCGCGACCCCGTCATAGGTGATCACGCACTCGCTGACCCAGAGCGAGCCGCTGCCCTGAATCCGCCGGACCGTGAAGTGGCGATCGGCTGGGTGTCCACCGCGCTGGGCTTGGATGCGCGCGCGGCCCCTGAAGCGCTCGCCGGATTGCGGGTAGTCGAGGATCGCGTCCGCAGCGTAGATCGCATGCTCAGCCGCGATCTCCCCCCGTTCAGAGGCCGCCCAGTGCTGCTCGATCCGCGCACGGATCTCTGCGTCGCTGTCATGCACGTCTTCAGCTAATCACCGATCTCACCCTGACCGGTGTCATTGACGCGGGCGATGCGTGAGAATTGCGCACGTGCTCGGTCTGCCAGGCAACATCCAGGCGCTGCTGTTCGATCTCGACGGCGTGCTCACGCAGACCGCGAAGGTCCACGCTGCGGCGTGGAAGCAGACCTTCGATGAGTTCCTGCGCCAGCGGGCGCAGGAATCTGACAGCAAGTTTGTGCCGTTTGATGAGGTCGCCGACTACGACGAATACGTGGACGGCAAGCCGCGCGAGGACGGCGTGCGCTCCTTTTTGAGTTCGCGTGGGATCGAGTTGCCCGAGGGTGCGAACAGCGATCCGCCGCAAGCGCAGACGATCCACGGCGTCGGCAATAACAAGAACCAGCGCGTGCTGAAGCTGATTCATGATCAAGGCGTTGAGCCCTACGAGGGTTCGGTGCGCTACGTGCGCGCCGCGCGGGACGCCGGCCTGCCACGCGCGGTCGTCTCCTCGAGCGCCAACTGCCGCGACGTGCTCAAGGCCGCCGGGATCGACGACCTCTTTGAGACGATCGTCGACGGCGTTGTCGCCGAGCGCGATCAGCTCCGTGGCAAACCGGCCCCCGACACCTTCCTGGCGGGCGCGAAAGCGCTCGGCGTCGAGCCCTCGAGCGCCGCTGTGTTCGAAGACGCACTGGCGGGCGTTGAGGCGGGCCACGCGGGCCACTTCGGATTCGTCGTCGGTGTGGACCGGGTCGGCCAGCGCGACGCGCTCAAGAAGCACGGCGCCGACATCGTCGTGGATGACCTCGCGGAGCTGCTCGAACAGTGATCCGGCAGGGCGGGTTCACGGCCGAACCGTGGTCAGTGCGCGAGACCGAGCTCGACCTTGAGCGGCTTCCTCAGGCCGAATCTGTTTTCGCGCTCTCCAACGGCCATATCGGGCTGCGCGGGAACCTCGATGAGGGCGAGCCCTACGGGTTGCCGGGCAGCTATCTCGCGGGTTTTTGGGATTCACGGCCACTGCCCTACGCCGAGGCGGGCTACGGCGACCCCGAACAGGGTCAGGCGATCGTCAACGTCACGAACGGCAAGATCATGCGGCTGCTCGTCGGCGACTCTCCTTTTGACGTGCGCTACGGCACAGTCCGCAGCCACGAGCGAGTGCTTGACATGCGCGAGGGAGTCCTGCGCCGAGTGGTCGATTGGACCTCACCGTCTGGGCAATGTGTGCGGGTTCGTTCAACGCGACTGGTGTCGTTCGCCCAGCGTGCGATCGCCGCGATCGCCTATGAGGTCGAGGCGATCGAGGACGAGCTCCACGTCGTCGTGCAGTCAGAGCTGATCGCGAACGAGGAACTCCCAGGGGATGGGGATGATCCCCGGGCCGGTCACGGGGTCGCGGCGCGACTGACGCGAGAGCTTCAAGAGGCCGTCGACACCCGCGCGGTGCTGGTCCACAGCACCGCCGGCAGCGGGTATCGGGTTGCCGCCGCGATGCGGCACGAGGTCGACGGTCCAGAACAGACCGAGACGTCAATTGAGGCGTTTACGGACCTCGCACGCCTCACGGTATCGGCGACGATCGCGCCGGGTGAGAAGCTGCGAATCGTCAAGTACATCGCCTACGGCTGGTCCGAAGTCCGCTCCACCCCGGCCCTTCAGGACCAGGTGTCGGCCGCGCTCTCAGAAGCCGGCGCGACCGGTTGGGATGGCCTTATGGAGGCTCAGAAGGAGTTCCTCGACGCGTTCTGGCAGCGCGCCGACGTTGAGGTCGATGGCGACCTCGAGCTGCAGCAGGCGACCCGCTTTGGGCTTTTCCATGTACTGCAGGCCGGCGCGCGGACGGAGCAGCGCGCGATTGCTGCGAAGGGGCTGACGGGGCCGGGCTACGACGGCCATGCGTTCTGGGACAGCGAGGCGTTCGTGCTTCCGCTACTGACTTACACGCTGCCCGATGCGGCAGCCGACGCGCTGCGCTGGCGGCACGCGACGCTCGACTTGGCGCGAGCGCGCGCCCAGCAGCTGCGTCTCTCCGGCGCCGCGTTCCCGTGGAGAACAATCCATGGCGAGGAATGCTCCGGCTACTGGCCCGCCGGGACCGCCGCATTTCACATCAACGCCGATATCGCCGACGCCGTCATCCGTCACCACAGGGTCTGTGGCAACGACGAGTTCGAGCGGGAGGTCGGGCTCGAACTGCTGATCGAGACCGCCCGACTCTGGCGTTCCCTCGGACACCGCGACGCGCAGGGCGGCTTCCGTATCGATGGCGTCACCGGCCCGGATGAATACAGCGCGGTCGCCGACAACAACGTCTATACGAACCTGATGGCGCAGCGCAACCTGCGCTCCGCCGCTGAAGCCGTCGAGCACCATCCCGAGGCGGCCTTTGCGCTCGGGGTCGATCAGGAGGAGATCGGCGACTGGCGCGACGCGGCGGCCAGCATCGTGATCCCGTACGACGAACATCGCGGCCTGCACCCGCAGGCAGAGGGCTTCACAGACCACGAGGTCTGGGACTTTGAGGGGACAACGCCTGACCAGTACCCGCTGCTGCTGCACTTCCCGTACTTCGACCTCTACCGCAAGCAGGTGGTGAAGCAGGCTGACCTGGTGTTGGCGCTGCACAGCTGCGGGGAGTCGTTCACGCAGGCTCAGAAACGCGCGAACTTCGACTACTACGAGCCGCTCACGGTCCGTGACTCGTCGCTATCGGCCTGTACCCAAGCGGTGGTGGCCGCCGACGTCGGCTATCTCGGGCTGGCCTACGCGTACTACCGAGAAGCGGCCCTGATGGATCTTGATGATCTCGAACACAACGTTCGCGACGGCCTGCACATCGCCTCGCTCGCGGGCGCCTGGACCGCCGCGGTCGCCGGTTTCGGCGGTATGCGCGAGGACGGGGACCGCCTCAGCTTCAAACCGCAGCTACCGGACGAGCTCACACGCCTAGCTTTTCGCCTCTGCTTCCGCGGTTCGACGCTCGGCGTCGAGATCGAGCACGGCCAGGCGACCTACCGGATTATTGAGGGGACCGCGATGGAGGTGACTCACTATGGCAGTCCCGTCCAACTCAGCCCGGATGCGCCCAGCTCGCGTGAGATTCCGGCGCTCGTGCGGCTCGAGTCCCCGCGTCAGCCCGCCGGGCGAGGACCGCGGCGACAGGACAACTGACCCCGTGTGGGTCAGAGTGTCGGCAGCCAGCCGTGAGGGCCGCGGACATCCTGGTAGGTGAGCCCGCTGTCTGAGAGCCGCGGCTCGTGGGCGCCAAAGATCCGCAGCTCGTGAATCCCGTCATCACCTGCGCGCACGATGATCGCCCGCCGGTAGGGCCCTCGCTTGCTGAAATCGGTCAGCTCGTAGGTGGCTGACAGCTCGGCGATCCAGACGCCAGGCTCTGGGTGCCACTGCGCTCTGACATCGTGTTCCGCTGAGCGCAGCTCGGCGAAATAGTTCCCGAGTTCCGTTTTCACGTTCTCGAGTCCCGACGCCTCGACACCAAACGCCGTGCCCAGGATTGCGTCGGGTGCGAACAAGGACAGCGCCGCGTCGACGTCAGGCGTCGTCATCGCAGCCAGAAACGCCTGGATCGGTGAGTCGCTCATCGGCACAGCCTATTCATTAGCGCGGCCACGGGTGTGACGCAGCAGTCATCGAGTCACTGCACGACCGCCACGGTATTACTCGTGGGCGCAGCTAGACAGCTTCTCGATCGGCGTCATAGCAGCGGTGTAGGCGCTGGCGGCGAGCTCAAACGCGAGTCCGTCACTGGTGAGTTGCGAGTCGAGAATGACGCGCTTTGGCGACTGGCCGTCGGCTAGCTCGGTAAGCCCGGCAAAGTCCGCCGCGATCTCGTTGCCGGCACTCGCGAACCGTCGCTCGTCAGTGATCAGCTTGGCGGGTCCGGCGAGCGTGGCCAGGCAGGCACCGGTGAATCCGCGCGCAACTGCGCGCTTGTGGTTGAGCGCAGACGATGCGTAGACGGTCTGGATGTCGTGAGTCACTCGCTGGTAGCTAGGGCTCAAACAGGCGACCAGACGTAGCTGCACGACGTTGTAACCGTCAACGGTCGTGGTTGTCGTCCCAGTGGTTGTCGTTCCCGTTGTTGTGGTTCCCGTTGTTGTTGTTCCGGTCGTTGTGGTGCCCGTCGTGGTCGTCGTCCCCGTGCTCGTGGTGGTCGGAGTCGTCGTGGTCGTCGTGGTGGCGGTCAAATACTGCGCGTGGCAGCGGATCTCCGTCACCTCCACCTGCTCGAGTTGCTCGAACAACGCGACTTCGTTCCCGCAGGCGGAGCGTTCGCTGCGCATCAGCGAGGAGGAGCTGCCGTCGGCGCGGCAGGACGCGTAACCGAGTGTCAGATCAAGGCTCTTACCGAACACCGCCTGCTTGATCCCCACGAGCGTCTTACCGAGAAGCCTGTACTCCGTGTGGCTGAGCGTGGCGTGCGGAACCTTCGCGACCGCCGCTGCCGGGCCGGCGACCGCAAGGGCGCCAGACGCCAGCGCGATCAGCAGCGAGATCCTGAATGCGCTCTTCGCCGGATTCATGCGTGCGGACAGGTCGAGAGCTTCTCTGGTGTGGAATCCACCCCAGCTTCGCGGCCGAGCGCGCGATCGTAGTCGCGTAGATCACCTGTGATCGCGCTGCCGTTCACGGCACTGGCCGGCAGCTGACCGCGCTGGAACTTGGCGAGCAGCGCATCGTCCGCAACGACCCGCTTCTCAGCCGCCGCCATGTCGCTGTCGTCCTTGAGTTGCTTCGGGCTGGCCACCAACGTGTTCAGGCAGACGCCGGTCAGTCCACGGCCGGCGGCCACCTTGCGCGCCAGCGTGTCCTGCGCATACATGGTCGCCGCGTTGCGGCTTGTGTACTGGTAGACGGGCGCGAGACACACTTCGACCGCAAGTTGCGTAGTGCTGAAGCCGCTGACCGTCGGTGTCGTGGTGGTCCCGGTTGTCGTCGTGGTGCTAGTGGTTGTAGGCGTGGTGGTGGTCGACGTGGTCGTGTTGGTTGCAGCCTTGGTGCACTCCTGCTGCGCGAAGTAGAGCGTGACCAGATCCGTTGTTGCCGTGGTGTCAGCAGCGCACGTGCTACGCATCTGCCTTAGCAACGGTGTTGAGGTCCCGAGCGCCTTACAGCCGTTGACTTCGTCTTGAAGACTGGACTTCTTGTCAGAGAGCTTGATGTCTGCGAGCCACTTGCTGAGATGCTGATACTCAGCCTTCGTCAGGCTGCCGTGAGGTGCGGCGGCGAGCGCAGCACTGGGAGTTTGGGCCGCGGCCGATGCACATAGAACTGCCAAGGCGAGGGTAAGGCTGAGAGCTCGGTTCATTGGTCAGACCTTACTAACGCAACCGAAGGGGACCTCGTTGTGGGCTGATCAGCGGCCCCGGGTGGAGTAAATAAACGCCCTGACCTTTTTTTGGTGCTCTGAGACACCCCGGGCGATCGCGCGGCACGGCATGCAACAACTACTGGGTTCAAGTGCCCGCTCTACCCGGCCGATAACCGTGGGCAGTGCCCACAGAAACGATCGCATCCAGCTCAGACGCCCCTGCCGCGTCCGGCCGTCGACTCCTGCGGGGCGGAATGCTGGTGGCAATCGTGGTCTGGATCGCCGTGGTGGCTGGGTTAGTGCTGTTCCTGGGGAATTCGCAGAGGGATGGGCGTCGCCTGATAGTTGCCCGCACGCAAACGCGGGTCCAGCTGGGCGCTGAATTCGCAACTCTCTACGTCAAGGATCTGCTCTCCCGCGAACGCACCGAGGGTCTGATATCGCTCGAGGGTCGTGACGTCAGCGGAGCCACGTTCGACCGCGTCGCTCGCGGCATGGGTCTGAGCGCTGCGGTCCTGTTGGACAGTAAGGGCCGGCTCTTGCAGGTGCTGCCGGCAGATCCCGCCCTGATCGGAGTCGCGATAGGCGGCAAATATGCTCACCTCGCTTCCGCCGTTGCCGGCCGCGCCGCTGTTTCAGACGTCGTGCCCTCAGCCGCCCGGCACCTCCCGGTAGTCGGATTCGCGACGCCCTTCCAGACCGCGTCGGGCCGCCGCGTGTTCAGCGGCGCCTATGACGTTTCGCGCACCCCGCTTGGGGCCTACCTCCGCGAGATGACCTCGCTCCCCGGCCGTCGGGTGTATCTGGTCGACGCGCAGGGCGAGCTGATCGCATCAAGCCAGGGCGACTTGCCGCAGGCGACCTTGAGGCAAGCAAGCCCCGGACTCGCCAGTGCCTCACAGCACGCCTCGTCAGGGCGATTCGCCGCTAAGAGTGGCGAACAATATTTCGTGAGCGCGCCGGTTACCGGCACCCCATGGCGGCTGCTGATGAGTGTCCCGGAGGCACAGCTCTTTCAGTCGATGGGCGGCCCATGGAGGTGGCTGACATGGCTCGCGATATTCGGTCTCGCGTGCGCCGGCTTCGGAGTGATCCTGCTGTTCGACAAGCTCCACCGCGGCCGCGCGCAGATGCGCCAGCTCAACGCGGAGCTCGAGCGCATCGCCCACACGGATGAGCTGACCGGCCTGCGGAACCGGCGCTCGATTGAGAAGGCACTTGCGAACACGCTTAGCGCCGCGCGCCGTCACGAGCAGAGCTTCGCGGTACTGATGATCGACGTGGATCACTTCAAGCGGGTCAACGACACGCTCGGACACCACGGCGGCGACCAGGTGCTGATCGAGGTCTCGCGTGCACTCTCAGAGTCGTTGCGCACCGAAGATGTGATCGGTCGTTGGGGCGGTGAAGAGTTCCTGGTGGTGCTGCCGTACACGGGTGAGGCGGGAGCTGCCCGCAGCGCCGAGCGGCTGCGCAAATCCGTCGCACGGCGGACCGAGACAACCGGCAGCGGCCCCGACGTGACCGTCACGGTCGGCCTCGCCCAGTGGTCGGGCGAGACCTGCGACGACCTCATCGCCAGAGCCGACGCGGCGCTCTACGCGGGCAAAGCAGCGGGCCGCAACGTGGTTCATACGGCGCC
>Ga0302314_10001385_pt1 | contig 45420 bp, 46 predicted proteins | sample III_Palsa_N2_3_FD_200533 | JGI IMG/M metagenome (GOLD analysis project Ga0302314, IMG submission 200533) | Peat permafrost microbial communities from Stordalen Mire near Abisko, Sweden - III_Palsa_N2_3 | ecosystem: Environmental > Terrestrial > Soil > Palsa > Peat permafrost | place: Sweden...
TCCCGCCCCTCCTCCGTTCTGCCGCTGCGGGTCAGCTGTCCCAGGTCACCGGGAGCGAGTGGACGCCGTAGAAGACCTTGTCCTCGCCGGTGGGGACCTCCTCCGGCGGCACCGCCAGGCGCAGCGTCGGCAGGCGGCGCAGCAGAGCCTCGAAGGCGATCTTCATCTCCACGCGGGCGAGCTGGGCGCCGAGGCACTGGTGCACGCCGTGTCCGAAGGCCATGTGCGGCGTCTCCTGGCGGAAGACGTCCAGCCTGTCGGGGTCCTCGTAGCAGCGGGGGTCGCGGTTGGCGGAGGCCAGGGAGGCGACGACGGTCTCGCCGGCCCGGATCTGCTGTCCGGCGATCACCACGTCCTCGCGGGCGGTCCGGGTGAGCCCGAACTGCACGATGGTGAGGTAGCGCAGCAACTCCTCGATGGCGACGTCGAGCCCCGCTGGGTCGGCGCGCAGAGCCGCGGCCTGGTCCGGGTGCTGGAGCAGGGCGAACGCGCCCAGGCCGAGCATGTTCGCGGTGGTCTCCAGCCCGGCGATCAGCAGCAGGATGCTGATGTTGAGCGCCTCGTCGTCGGTGAGGCCCCGCTCTCCGTGCAGCAGTTCGCTGATGATGTCGTCGCCCGGCTCCTTCCGCTTGGCGCGGACGAGTTCGGTCAGGCTGCCGCCCAACCCGACGACGATCTCGCGCAGTTGCTCGGGTGTCGAGCTCAGGGTCAGCGTGGTGATGATCCACCGCTGGTAGTCGGCCTGGTCGCGGGCCGGGATGCCGAGCATCTCGGTGATCACCCGGGTGGGGATCGGCTGGGAGAACCACTTGACCAGGTCGGCCGGGGGACCGGCCGCGATCATCCCGCTGATCTGCTCCTCGACGATCTGCTCGATCCGCGGTGCGAGCTCGCGCATCCGCTTGCGGGTGAAGTGCTTGCTGACCAGCCTGCGGTAGCGGCTCTGCTCCGGCGGGTCCAGGGCCGAGAACATCCCCGGCGGCACCTGCAACTCCTCCTCGGGAAGCGGGAGGTCGGCGTTGGGGGTGACCTGGATCAGCGGTGGGGTGAAGCGCGGGTCGGCGAGCGTGGCACGGACGTCCTCGTAGCGGGTCACGAGCCAGCCGACCCGGCCGCCGGGCAGCCGCAGCCGGCTCATCGGCCGCTCCTCGCGCAACTGGGCGTACTCGTCCGGGGGATCGAGCGGGCAGCGCCGCTGAGCCGGAAGGTTCATCGGGTCGGGAAGGAGCACGGGCATGAACACACCTACCTCAATGCGGAATTGCGGGTCGACTGGCTACGTCGCCGGTGTCTGCTGCTCACACCGGCCGGTATTCCAGGAGGGCGATGTCACCGGGGACCGGGTCGTTGGCGAGGGCGAAGCCGGCCGCACCGGCGATGGCGTTCCACTCGGCGAGGCTGCGCTCGCGTCCGCCCAGCACGGAGAGCGACTCGACGTCGATGAGCTTGCCGATGTCCCACTCGCCGGGGCCGCGCAGCAGCTGGTCGACGATCAGCAGCCGGGCCCCGGTGTCGTCGCCGATGGCCTTCCTGATGGTGCGCAGGATCCGCTCGGCGTTGCCGTTGTCCCAGTTGTGCAGGGTGTGCTTGATGAAGTAGGCGTCGCAGCCGGACGGGACCTCGGTGAAGAAGTCGGTGGGGACGATGGTCACCCGGTCGCTGGTGCCGGTGCTCTCGAAGACCTCCTTGGCGTCGGCGACCGTGTGGGCCTGGTCGGCGAGCACCCCGGTGCAGCCGGGGTGGCGGCGCAGCACCTCGGCCAGGAACTGGCCGTGGCCGCCGCCGACATCGGCGATCTTCGGGAACCGGCTGAAGTCGTAGGTGTCGAAGACCCGGTCGGTGCCGGGGTAGTGGTTCTGCCGCATGGCGCGGTCGAAGACGACTCCGCTGGCCGGGTTGGCCTTGGTGTACTCGTAGAACTGCATGCCGAAGACATGGTCGAAGGCCGCCTGCCCGGTGCGCAGGGTGTGCGCGATGTCCTCGTAGGGGCGCCAGAGCATGGGGTCCGAGGCGAACAGGTACATGTCGCGGATGCCGCCGGGGGCGTCGGTGACCAGCCCGGCGGAGGCGGAGTTCAGTGCGAAGCGGCCGTCTGCCTGCTCCTGCAGTACTCCGGCGGCGGCCACGGCGCGCAGCACGCGGTAGAGGGCGTCGGGGACGGTCCCGGTCTCCTCGCTGATCTCCTCGATGGTGCGCGGGCCCTTGGCGAGGGCGTCGGGGACCTTCACCTCGATGGCTGCCCTCAGCGCCCCGATGATCCACTTGGCGTAGAGGAAGCCCAGGACCTGCTGCTGCGGGGGCAGTCCCTGGTCGAACCAGCCCGACATGCCCTGGACCTGGGGAGTCTGGGCGTGGGGCGTGCTGTCCTGCGCGGTCATTGACGTCCACCTCTCGTCACCGGGGTCGGCTCCCGCGCAGGCTCCCGTGGACCGCTCGAACCGCGATGGGGGAGCGATCGGGGGGTGGTCGAACGGGCTGCTCCGGCGGCTGTCGGGGTCGGCTCCAGCGATTGTCAAGTTCGGTTCCAACCGCGGTCCGCATGATGCTCAGGACTCTGGGAACCGACCGAGGGAGACGCTGATGTGCGGCATCGCCGGCTGGGTGGACTTCGCGCAGGATCTGGCGCAGCAAGGGCCGGCACTGCAGGCCATGACCGACGCGCTGGCCAAGCGGGGCGTCGACGACCAGGGGGTGTGGCTGAGCAGCCGCGCCGCCCTCGGTCACACACGCACCGCGATCATTGATCCGACCGACGGCACACAGCCGCTGACGGTTGATCAGGACGGCGCCCCGGCGGCCGTGATCGTCTACAACGGTGAGGTCTACAACTTCAAGCAGCTGCGGACGGAGCTGGAGGACCGCGGTCACAGCTTCCGCACCCGCAGCGACACCGAGGTGGTGGCCCGTGCCTACCTCGAATGGGGCGCGGAGTGCGCCGAGCGCCTCGAGGGCATCTTCGCCTTCGGCATCTGGGACCTGCGTTGCCACGAGCTCTTCCTGGTGCGCGACCGCTTCGGCGTCAAGCCGCTGTTCTACCACCGCAGCCCCGACGGCGTGGTGTTCGGCTCCGAGCCGAAGGCGCTGCTGGCCAATCCGCTGGTGAGCCCGGTGGTCGGGGTCGAGGGCCTGCGCGAGCTGTTCTCGGTGGCCAAGAAGCCCGGGCAGTCGGTGTTCCGCGACATGCAGGCGCTGCTGCCGGGCCACTCGCTGACCATCGACCGGGACGGGGTGACCGACCGGCGCTACTGGGCGCTGGAGGCCAAGCCGCACACCGACGACCTGCAGCAGACCATCGGCACCGTGCGCTCGCTGCTGGAGGACATCGTGCTGCGCGAGCTGGTGGCCGATGTGCCGCTGTGCACCGCGCTCTCCGGCGGCCTGGACTCCAGCTCGATCACCGCCATCGCGTCGATGTGGCGGTGGAAGCTGGACGGCAAGCGGATGCGGACCTTCGTGACCACCTTCGACGGTTACGCCAAGAACTTCCAGGCGGACGACGTCCGGTTCTCGCCGGACGAACCCTACGCCATCGAGGTCGCCGAGCACGTCTCCTCCGAGCACGTCAACATCGTGCTCAGCACCCAGGACCTGATGGACCCCAAGACCCGGCTGGCCGTGGTGCTGGCCCAGGACGGGCCCTCCACGCTCGGCGACATGGACACCTCGAACTACCTGACCGCGCGCGAGATCAAGACGCACTCCACGGTCGCGCTGGTCGGCGAGGTCGCCGACGAGATCTTCGGCGGCTACAACTGGATGTTCAACCCGGAGTGCGTCAACGCCGAGGCGTTCCCGTGGGTGGTCAACGAGGGGCTCCAGCCGAGCTCGCTCAACGGCCAGGGCCGCGGCCTGTTCGACCACGGGCTGCTGAAGAAGATGGACATGGCCGGCTACTACGCCGACAGCTACCACGAGGCGCTGGCGGAGGCACCGCTGCTGGACAGCGACAGCCCCGAGGAGAGCCGGATGCGCGCCATCGGCTACCTGACGCTGACCCGCTGGATGCCGATGCTGCTCGACCGCGGGGACCGGCTCTCCATGGCGCACGGCCTCGAACTGCGGGTCCCGTACTGCGACCACCGGCTGGTCGAGTACCTGTACAACACCCCGTGGAGCTTCAAGACCTTCGACGGCCGGGAGAAGGCCATCCTGCGGGCGGCGGTGGCGGACCTGCTGCCGGCCTCCGTCCTGGAGCGCAAGAAGAGCCCGTGGCCGGTCACCCAGGACCCGGCGTACACGCGGATGCTGCACGAAGAGCTGTCCGCGCTCATCGCTGACGAGACGTCACCGATCCTGCCCTATCTGAACCTCGAGGCGGTCGAGCGCACCCTGGCCAACCCGGGCGCAGCCAACGACTGGCCGAGCCGCATGCATATCGAGATGGCGCTGCAGTTCAACTCATGGCTGGTCAACTACGGCGTTGAACTGGATGTCTGACTGAGAGTCACCACCCGGACGGCTCCACCCGTATACGAGCGATTTTCGAGTCCGCTCCGTCTTAATGGGGCCCGACGCTTGTCGATCTCCAACGAAGAAGACAGCGGTAGAGAAATGAGGAGGAACGGTGGCACTGACGATTGAAGCCAGGGGCCTGGTCAAGCGTTTCGGAAAGAAGAGCGCCCTGGACGGACTCGACCTCGAGGTCGAGCAGGGGCAGGTCGTCGCAGTGCTCGGCCCGAACGGGGCCGGGAAGACGACCTTCGTCCGGTCGGTGGCCACGCTGCTGCGCCCGGACTCGGGTGAGCTGAAGGTGGCGGGCTTCGACGTGCGTCGCGAGCCCGAGGCCGTGCGCCGGGTGATCGGTCTGGCCGGGCAGTTCGCCGCGGTCGAGCCGGCCCTGACGGGCCGGGAGAACCTGGAGATGGTGGCCAGGCTGTTCGGACAGCGGGCCAAGCAGGCCAAGAAGGACGCGGACAGGATCCTGGAGCAGTTCGGCCTCGCCGACGACGGCAACCGGCTGGTGCGCACCTACTCGGGCGGTATGCGCCGCAAGCTCGACCTGGGCGCCAGCCTGGTCAGCGCGCCCCGCCTGCTGCTGCTGGACGAGCCGACCACCGGCCTCGACCCGCGCAGCCGGCTGGACCTGTGGGACATGATCGACTCGCTGCTCGAACGGGGCACCGACGTCCTGCTGACCACGCAGTACCTGGACGAGGCCGACCGCCTCGCCAGCCATGTCGTGATCATCGACCAGGGCCGCGCGGTCGCCTCCGGCACGCCGAGCGAGCTCAAGCAGCGCGTCGGCGGCCGGGTGTTCGAGGTGCATGTCCGCGACCGTGCGGACGTGCCCAAGGTCGCGGCGGCGCTGACCGGCGGCAACGGCGCGCAGCCGCAGGTGGACCTGGCGACCCGCTGCGTCAGCGTGGCGGCGGGCGACCAGGACGCCGCGCAGTGGCTGTTCGCCGGCCTGCGGGCGATCGAGGGAACGGGAGCCGAACTCGCTGACATCAGCGTGCGCGAGCCCAGCCTGGACGAGGTCTTCCTCGCGCTGACCGGGCAGCGGACCAAGGAATCCCAGGACGCCGAAGAAGCCCAGCTGGTGGGCACCAAGGCCAAGTCGGCGTAAGCGCAAGCGGATACAGGAGACAGTGAAATGACAACAATGACGGCTGACGTCGCCATGTCGCAGAAGAGGATTAGCCTGCCCACCGGCACCTGGCTCCTCGCGAAGCGAGCCGTGAAGACCTTCCTGCGCAGGCCGGAACTGGTCGTCCTGAGCGTCGTGCAGATGTCGGCGATCATGCTGACGTTCCGCTACATCTTCGGCGGCGCCATCGGCACCAGCCAGGGAATGCCCTACGTCGACTTCTCGGTCCCCGGCTTCATCACCGCCGGCGTGCTGTTCCAGACGCTGGGGACGGCCATCGGGATGGCCGAGGACCTGGAGGGCGGGTTCATCGACCGGCTGCGCTCCATGCCCTTCCCGTCGGCCTCCGTGCTGACCGGCCGGGTCCTCGCGGACACCGGCATCCTCGCCTTCGTGCTGGCGGTCACCACCGGCGTCGGCTTCCTGGTCGGGTTCCGGCTGCAGGCCTCGGTGCTGGGCGGCCTGGAGGCCTTCGGCATGTGCCTGCTGTTCGGGCTCGCCTTCAGCTGGCTCTTCATCGCACTGGGACTGCTGGCGGGCAACGTCAAGGCAGCCCAGGGCATGTCGATGATCGTCTTCATCGTGACCTTCGCATCGAGCGCCTACGTCCCGGTGCAGAGCATGCCCGGATGGCTGAAGGCCTTCGCCTCCAACCAGCCGGTCACCATCATGGCCGACGCGGTGCGGGCACTGACCCTGGGCACACACGCCCAGGCGCTGCTCGGCCACAGCGCCGAGTACTACGTCACCCGCTCGCTGTTCTGGACGGTGGGGATCATGGTCTTCTTCGCGGTGCTCGGCACGCTCCGCTTCCGTCGCCACTGATCGTCTGCCACCAGACTCCCACCGAGAAGGATTGGAGAGCCCGATGTCGAGCGAAGCCGCCGGCTCCGCACCACTCGATCCGAAGATCGTCCACTCGCAAGCGGTCTACACCCGGGGCAAGCTGTCGATCTACGACAAGTGGGTGCTGGGGGTGTTCTGCCCGGTGGTCTGGCGCTGCCCGCCCGGGGAGATGCGGCGGCTCTACGACGACAACGCGGGCGCGCGTCATCTGGACGTCGGACCCGGCACGGGCTACTTCGTGGACCGCTGCCGGTTTCCGACGGACAACCCGGACATCACCCTGCTCGACCTGAGCACGGAGTGCCTGGAGATGTCGGCGAGAGTGCTGTCCCGCTACCGGCCCAAGGTCTGCCAGGCCAATCTGATGGAGCCCCTGCCCCTGCCCGCCGGTCAGTTCGATTCGGTTGGCATGAACCTGGTGTTCCACACGATTCCCGGCGGGTGGGACGGCAAGGGCATCATCTTCAAGCACGTCGCGGAGACCATGAGGCCCGGAGGGGTGCTGTTCGGCACCTCGGTCCTGGCCGAGGGGGTCCCGATGAACGGGCTGACCCGGAAGATGCTGCTGGAGCAGCACCGCCGGGGCAACTTCCAGAACCAGGGGGACGACCCGGAGGGCCTGAAGCGCCAGCTGGCGACGTACTTCCCGAGCTACCAGGTGCGGATCCGGGGGGCAGTGGCCATCTTCACCGCGACCGCCGGCTGACGCCGCCGACCCGCAGACCGACAACGGCCCCGGCCACCCCCGTCCGGGGCCGTTGTCATGCAGTGACCTCAGCGGTCGGCCGGCGGCAGCTCACCGGGAAGCGGCTTACGCCGCCCTGGTGCGATGCCGCTGACTGCGGCAGGGCTGGGCGAGTGGGATCCGGTACCCGGAGGGCTGCGCCCCGTCCGGGCCGTTGTCACGCGGTGACCTGTGCGGTCGGCGGACGGCACTCACCGAGCTCATGCCGCCCCCGGCGGGACGCGGGTGCCCGCGGTGGGCCTGGGCGAGTCAGAGCCGGTGCCCGGAGGGCTGTGCTCTGACAGGCCGTGGGGTCTGGCTGAACGGCTGGATCCGCGACCGGCCCTGCACGCGCGGCTCGCCTCGTTGCTGAAGCGTCCTGGCGCCGGACGCCGCGGACTGCTCCCACGGGCAGAGCCCCTTGCGGCGGCGCGACCGGGTGGCCGGCTTCGACCGGGGGCTGCTCGGGGTGGTTGCGCCCGGCTGGGCCTGGGTCAGAAGTGTGTGGGGACGCCGAAGGCCCGGCGGAGGTGGGCCATGTCGCGGCGGTCGTGCTCGGCCGGCTCGTAGCCCTGGTGGAAGTGGACCTGCTGCTCGGCGGACAGGCACGGCACCGGCACACCCCTGATGGTCCCGGTGACGAAGCAGCGGGCGGGGTAGCGGAACGGGCGGTCGGGGTCCGGGGAGGCCTGGACGGCGGATCCGTCCGGTGCGAAGGCCAGGGGATGGCAGTCGATCGCCTGGCCGGTGGGGTGGCCGAACACGAACCGCACCGGGCGCTGGTCGAGGGTCTCCGAGAAGCCCGCGCCGGTCAGGGCTGCGACCAGGGCCGGTTCCTGTTCTTGACGGTGCGTCAGATCCAGGTCGCGATGCGGGCGCGTCTCCTCGCCGATCAGGGCGTCGATGCCCCAGCCGCCCGCGACCCGGACATCGACGCCGGCCGCCCGCAGCACGGCCAGAACGGACAGCACCTGATCGGCAGTCATCACACCGGTGACGGTACCGCGCCGGCGTTCAGCGCGGGACGGGGCCGCGCATGCCTGCGTCGATGACGTAGTCGGAGCCGGTGACGCTGCGGACCGCGCCGGAGGTGAGGAGGACGACCAGGGTGGCGACCTCCTCGGGCTCGATCATCTTGCCGGTGGACAGGCCCGCGAACTTGGGGACCATGTCGGTGAACTCCTCCGGGGTCATGCCCAGTTTGCGGGCGGTGTCCGGGTTGGTCCAGACGCGGGTGCGGACCGGGCCGGGGAGGATGGTGTTGACGCGGACGCCCTTGGGGCTCAGCTCCTGCGAGAGGGACTTGCCGACATTGGAGAGCGCCGCCTTGGCCGCGGAGTAGTGGCCGAGGGTGGGGTCCGGCAGGATGGCGTTCACCGAGCCGATGTTGACGATGGAGCCCTCGCGCTCGATCAGGCTGGGCAGCGCGGCCCTGATGGTCCTGATGGTGGTCATCACATTCAGCTCGAAGGCCTCCCGCCAGACCTCGTCCTCGATGTCGAGGAAGCCGGTCGCCAGTTTCACACCGCCGCCGACGTTGTTGACCAGGATGTCGACGCCGCCGAACGCGGCGATCGCCTTCTCCAGCAGCTCGGTCGGGCCCTGCTCGGTGAGCACGTCGACCTCGAACACATGGGGGGTCGCGGCGACCAGCTCGGGTGAGACGGTGCGGCTGCCGCCGAGCACCTCGGCGCCCGCGGACACCAGGGCGCGGACGGTGGCCAGCCCGATCCCGCTGCCGGCTCCGGTGACCACGGCGGTCTTTCCGGACAGGTCGAACTGCATGAGCTCTCCTTAGGGGGTGGGGACGCGCTTCTCGGTGAGGAACTGGCCGGTCGGGGCGCCGTCCGGCAGGGTCGCGGTGTCGGCGATGAAGCGAGCCGCCTCTGCGGGGAGCTGCTCCTGGGTGGGCATCATCCGGGTGCGCACCCGCCCCGGGTTCACGGCGTTCACCAGGACGCCGGTGCCCTCGGTCTGGGCGGCCAGCAGGGTGGTCAGCCCGTTCAGCGCGCTCTTGGAGAGCGAGTAGCCGGGGGTCCCGGCGAACAGCCGGCCGCCGAACTCGGCGGTGGTGCCGCTGGAGACCACCACCACCCGGCCCCAGCCGCGGTCGACCATGGGCGGGACGAACGCCTGCAGCACCCGCCAGGTCCCCAGCAGGTTCACTTCCAGGGTCCGCTCGACCAGGTCGAGCGGTACCGAGAGCGGGTCGGTGCCGGCGTCCAGCAGGACGCCGGCGTTGCACACCAGGACGTCGACCGGGCCGATCTCCGCCCGACTGCGGGTGATGCTGTCGGCGTCCGTGGTGTCCAGCACGCACCAGTGGGCTCCGGCGCCGATCGCGGCCGCCGTGGTGCGGGCATCCTCGGCCCTGCGCGCGGCTGCCACCACCCGCAGGCCGCGGGCGTGCAGCTCATGGGCGACGGCGCGGCCGATGCCCCGGTTCGCTCCGGTGACCAGGGCGGTGCGGTGCTCGTCCGGAAAGTCCGGGATGGGCATCATCAGCCGCCTCCGAAGCGCATCGGCAGGTGCTTGATGCTGTTCATGAAGTTGGTCTCGGGCCGAACCGGGGGACCGGTGATCTCCAGCTGGGGGAGCAGGTCCAGGACCCCGGAGAGGAACGCCCGCAGCTCCATGGTGGCCAGGCCGTTGCCGATGCACACATGCGGGCCGCCGCCGCCGAAGGTGAGGTGCGGGTTGGGCGACCGGGTGATGTCGAACCGGTCGGGATCGGTGAACACGTCCTCGTCGCGGTTGGCCGAGGAGTACCAGAGCACCACCCGCTCGCCCGCCCGGATCGGCTGCCCGCCGACCTCGGTGTCGACCACCGCGGTCCTGGCGAAGTGGGTGACCGGGGTGACCCAGCGCAGCACCTCGTTGGTGGCGGTGGGCAGCAGCGTCCGGTCGCCGCGCAGCAGGTCCAGCTGGTCGGGGGATTCGAGCAGGGCGAGCACGCCGCCGGTGACCGAGCAGTAGGTGGTCTCGCTGCCGGCGGTGATCAGCGTCGAGGCGAACAGCCCGACCTCCTCCGGGGAGAGCCGGTCGGGCAGGTCCAGCCGACTGCTCTTCAGCCGTGCGTCCAGCAGCAGCGAGAAGCAGTCGTCGGCCGGGTGCTTGGCGCGGTAGCCGGCGAAGTCCACCAGGTACTCGTAGATCTTCTGGAAGCAGTCCTCGCCCTCCCCCGACATGTTGCGGTCGTACTCGGGGTCGCCGAGGTTGACGGTCGCATGGGACCAGTCGAGCACCATCTCGCGGTCGCCGGCGGGGATGTCCAGCAGCTCCAGCAGCACCTCGAAGGGCAGGCGCAGCGCGACGTCGTCGGCCAGGTCGAACTCCCCGCGCTCCCGCATCTCGGACAGGATGGTGTCGACGATGCGGCCGATGGGCTGCTCCAGTGCGGCCAGCCGGGCCGGGGCGAAGGCCTTGAAGGTCAGCTTGCGGATGCGGGTGTGGTCCAGGCCGTCCAGGAAGGTGATGATCGGCGGGCTGGGGTCGGCCTTGCGCACCGAGGTCATCGTGGTCGGGGACGAGTGGAACCTGGCGGTGTCGCGGGAGACGTCGGAGACGTCCCGGTGCCGGACCAGGTACCAGAAGGTCGAGCCGTCGGTGTCGGTGCCCAGGGTGAGCCGGTCGGCGGCCCTGAGGCGGCGGAAGTGGTCGTGGGGGATCCCGTGGGCGAACACCTCGGGATCCATCAGGTCGAGGTCCTGGATGTCGTCCATCTCTGGCCCTTTCTGGTGGGCTGCTGCTCGGTCGTCCGGAACGGTCGTCATGCGAACTGCCCCGCGCAGGATTCGGCGAACGCCCACTCGTGGCGGATGCCCAGGGTGAACTGCTCGACCAGCACGTCGCGTTGGCGGGGTGAGGAGCTGTCGCCGATCCGGTCGACCAGGTCGAGGAAGGCCTGCACGGCGTAGTGGTAGTCCTCGCCGGGATGGTAGGCGGTGATCCATGGCAGGTAGCGGGAGTCGGCCACGGCCCGGTCCCTGAGGTCGTTGGAGACCGCGGAGTTGAACCACACCATCGGCAGCAGCGCGCCCACTCCGGCCTCGAAGGAGGCGGCGCTCGCGGCGGTGAAGAAGGAGCCGTGGGCGTGGGTGGCGGGCAGCACGGGGGCGTCGCCGTCCAGCGCGGGAAGCTCGAGCGGGTCGGACAGGGAGGTGTAGGAGCGGATCAGTCCGGCCTTGGCGTCGAGGGTGCCGACGATCGACTGGCCGAAGAGGTAGGCGGCGTCGTCGTCGGGGGCGGCGGCCGCGCAGCGGGCCAGGGCCCGCGCGTAGGAGGGCAGCAGATGGCCGGTGTCCTGCTCGACGAAGCGGGCGAGCGCCGCGCCGGGCAGCGTGCCCTCGCGCAGGCCGGACCAGAAGGGATGGTCCAGTACCTTGCGCAGCACCGGCTCCTGGATCGCGGCCAGTTCTTCGTGCAGCGGCATGCGTGTGTCCTCCTCAGTCCTCGCGGTCGTGTCCTCGGTAGGCGCGCTGGGCTTCGGCCATCCGCTGCTTCACCGGCGGGAGATGGTTGACCAGGCGCATCAGTGTGCGCAGCCCGCCGAGCAGCGCCCGGCCGACGACCGGCTGGTCGGGGCCGGTGCTTCCGCCCGACCTGCGGGACTTCACGACCGCGTCGAAGCCGTACTCGATCATGCGGGTCTCGTACTCGCGGATGGCGGTGAGCAGGGGGAGCTTCCCGTCGCGGGCGGCGGTCAGCTTGCGGCACAGCAGGGCGGCGTCGCGCAGCGCGGTGTTGGCGCCGACCCCGCGGCCTGGGGTCATGGTGTGGATGGCGTCGCCGATCAGCGTGATCCTGGTGGTCTCCCACTGCGGGATCGGCACCGAGGTGCGGATGTTGATGGGGAAGCAGCTGTCGGGGTCGGCCAGGGCGAACAGTCGGCGCATGTCCGGGTGCCAGGTCGTGGTGCGCTCGTTCACCAGCCGGAACAGGTCGGGGCCCTTCATGTCCAGCACGCCGGCCGGGAGGCGCTTGGCCTGGACGACCAGCCCCCAGTCGATGTAGTCGCGGGAGTTGTCGAAGGTCAGCCCCGGCCAGCGGCCCAGCAGTTCGGCGTCGGTCGAGCCGATGCCGTTCTTGGGTGCGCCGTCGGCGTCCCAGGGGAACTCCATCACGTGGTAGATGCAGAAGTGGCCCTTGGGGGCGTAGACCATGGAGATGCCCCGGCGCATCCTGGGCGTCAGCAGCGCCGCGGTCTCCGCGGTGAGCGGGACCTTGCCCGTGATGCCGATCGGCCCGCACTCCTCCAGCCTGCTGTGCGGGAGGTACTGGCGGCGGACCCGGGAGTTGCTGCCGTCGGCCGCGACCAGCACCGTGCCGACGGCCGAACTGCCGTCCTCGAAGAAGGCGGTGACGGTGCCGTCGGTGTTCTGCTGGTGGCGCTCGAAGACCTTGCCGAAGTGGACGACGTCCTCCACCCCGGTCAGCAGCACCTGACGCAGCGTCATCCGGGACACCGACTTCTCGCTGTTGACCGGGTCGGGGTCGTCCTCGGTGAAGCCGTTCAGGGACAGCAGCTCCTGCCGCTTCTCGGTCAGGAAGTTCACATACTCGGGGGCCCGGGCGCAGGTTGCCACGAAGGTGTCGTAGAGCTCCGGCGGAAGGCAGGCGCGCAGTGCACGGCTGCCGTCCGGGTTGATCCCGACCCGGTAGCCGTGCAGGCCGTCGGCCCGGGTGGGGTCGCGTTCGTAGACCGCGACGCTGATGCCGGCGCGCTTGAGGCCGTGCGCCAGACACAGCCCGCCGGTCCCGGCGCCGATGATGACGACATGAAGATCGGGCGTGGACGCCGACATGGGGGACTCCTGATTCACGGGGTGGGAAGCGCCTGGAGAGCCTGGTGGATCAGAATGGCGGCCTGCCGGTTGCCCTCGTCGGTGAGGTGGAACTGGTCACCGAAGCAGTAGCCGGTGAACAGGTCCGCGCTCAGGTTGACGAAGGGGACCCCGAGGCCCGCGCAGCCGTCGGAGACCAGGGTGGCGAAGCTGTCCCAGTACTGCTCGTAGGCGCTGTTCTCCTTGCGCCCGAAGATCGGCTCCTCGAAGTCGAAGCGCCGCTGCTCCTCCGGGTCGATGTCGCGGGTGCGGGGAGTGGCGAAGGGCTGGAGGCAGAACAGGATGCGCGTCCCGGGGGCGACCAGCCGGGTCAGCGCGGTGAGATGGCGGAGCTGGCGCTGCGCGGCGGTCGCGACGCGGTGCTCGGCGTCGCCGAAGTCCGGTGCCGGGGGTGCGGTGTCCTCGTCGTCCCCCTCGGGTGCGGGGAGCGGGGTGCCCGCGGCGAGCGCGGCGAGCTGGAACAGCGGGATGCTGGAGAGCGAGGCGAAGGTGCCCTCGAAGAACACCGGGACGAAGATCGAGTCGGGTGTCCTGGTGGCCATCATGGTCCAGTAGTCGCCGGCGCCGGAGAAGACCACGACGGTGGACGCGGCGTGCAGGTAGGGCAGGGAGGCGACCAGCTCCTGCAGCGAATTCGCTGCCACGAGGGCGAGGTTGAGCTGCCGGACCCCGGTGAGGGCGGCCAGGTGGGAGGCGGCGGTGCCGCTGTCGCGGTCGGCGGCGAGGCCGAAGGCCGTGGAGTTGCCGAGCACCAGGCCGCCGCCGTGGGCGAGCCAGGAGTGGCTGTCCACCGTCCCGAAGGGGGAGGTGGAGTGCCGGAAGCCCTCGCTGTCGGTGTTCACGATCTCCGAGCGGTGGTTCTTGGCGAGGGTGAATCCCAGGCTGGGATGGAGATGCAGGTCGATGTCATACCGTTCGAGCAGCACTCCGCCCCGGTGCTGGAGCGCGAGCGACTCGTGATCGGAGTGGGCGATGGCCATGTGGTCTGCTCCCTACTGGGCGGTTGCCCGCTGCCCGGGGCTTGTCGGGCGCGAGACTCGCATCGGAACATCGGACAGGGCTCGAGGCGGGCTCGACGGTCACCGTGTGCGGGGGGTTCCCGTCACGATCTCCTGGAGCGCGCCGACGAGTTCGGCCGGTGCGGGCTGGCCGTGCATCTCGTCGCGCAGGCGCTGCGCCGACTCGCGGTGGGCCGGTGCCGCCAGCAGCTCGGCGAGCTGGTCGTGGATGAGCTTGGGATCCTGGACGGGAGCGGGGAGCACGGTTCCGGCCCCTGCTCCGGCCAGCCGTCCGGAGTGCCGGACATGGTCGGGCAGCCGTGGCAGCAGCAGCTGCGGCAGGCCGTGGGCGAGGCCGGTGAGCAGGGTGCCGGCGCCGCCGTGGGCGACCAGGGCGTCGCACTGGGGGAGCAGCAGGTGCAGCGGGACGGACTCGGCGATCTCGGTGCGGGGCGGGAGGGTGCCGAGCAGCGGCCGCTGCCCGGCGGTGACGGCGAGCAGGATGTCGATGTCCAGGTCCTCGATCGCCCGGGCGACGTCGCCGGCCAGGAACAGGTCGCTGTGCAGCCTGCTCATGGTGGTGCCCCAGGTCACGCAGACCAGCGGACGGCCGTGGCGCTGCGGCAGCCGGCGGGGTAGCAGGCCGGGGCCGTTGTGCGGGATGTAGCGCATCGGCAGCCGCCGGGAGCCGACCGGCACCTGCAGCCCGCCGGGGCACGGGTCCACCGTGGCCAGTCCGAAGGGGTCGACGGGCTGCTCCAGGCCGAGCCGCTGGGCGAGCGGTGCGAGGGCGGCGGGCAGGAAGCCGCCGACGACGCTCATCAGATCGGTCCCGTAGAGGTGCCGCACGGCCGGGATGCCCAGCCGTGCCGCGGCCAGCGGTCCGGCGAAGGCGGTGGGCTCGAACACGATCAGGTCGGCGCTCCACTGCTCGCCGAGCTCCACCAGGTCGTCCACCATGGCGTCGGCGAGGGCGGTCAGCAGCTGCAGCACCCGGGGGCCGCCGCCGGAGCCCGGCGGGCCGGGCCGGGGAGCCGGGGGCGCGGACCGCTCTGCGGCGGCGGGCGCGGCGGGAGGCGCTGCTGCGGGCGCGGCCGGGGGTGCGACGATGGCGCGGAACGCCGCCTCGGCGTCCACGTCGCGGCCGACCCGCGCCGAGGGCAGGCCGGTGCGGGTGAGGGTGTCGGCGAGCGCGGGCTGACTCGCCATCAGCACCTCGTGGCCGGCCGCCCGGCAGGCCCAGGCGAGCGGGACCATGGCGTAGGCGTGCGAGGGCCAGGCCCAGGCGGTGAATATGATGCGCATCCAGCCATCGCAGCACCGCGCGCTGGGGCCCGGGTCCAGCACGCCTGGACCGGTTCCCGTGCCGGCCGCTGCGCGCAGGCAGGGCAGTCCCGGATCCGGGCGGACCTGTCCCGGTTCTCGGGACAGGTCCTGGACGGCGGGGTCAGCGGCCGGCGAGCGCGGGGGAGGCGGAGCGCTCGACCGGGGCGTCCCAGTCGATGCGGTACTCGAACTGCCAGGCCGCCTTCTCGGGCTTGACCATCTTCATGGCGACCGGCATCACCAGGTCGCGGACCACCCGTCCGAACGGCCCGGCTGCCTTGTTGCTGTTGGTGCGGGCGGCCATGGCGATGATCCGCTCGACCCGGGGGCGGCGCAGGGCCTCGTAGGCGGAGAAGGCGTCCGGCAGGGGGAGGTCGCGCAGGCAGCGGGCGAGCTGCACGGCGCTCTCGATGGCGAGCGAGGCGCCCTGGCCGGAGCTGGGCGAGGTGGCGTGCGCGGCGTCGCCGATGAGGACCATCCGGCCGCGGCTCCAGGTGGGCACGCTCGGCAGGTCCTCCTGGGCGCCGACGACGATCAGGTCCTCGGGGGAGGACGTGGCCAGGATGTGCGCGGCGGGGGTGCGGTCGTCGGAGAAGGCGGCCCGCAGCACCCGCAGCCACTCCTGGGCGCCCACCGCGCGGGCCTGGGCGCCCGTCAGCGGCTCCTTGCGCGGCAGGTTGGCGAACCAGCTGGTGCGGCCGTCGTCGAACACCTGGTAGGCGAAGAACGCCCGCTTGCCGAAGGACATGTGCAGGGTGCCGTCGGTGGGGGCGAGGCCGGTGTCGCAGGCGGCCGACGGGCGGCCGCCGAAGCCCAGCAGGCCGGTGTAGTGGGGTTCGGGCGCGGCCGGGTCGATCAGCGGGCGGACCGTGGAGTGGATGCCGTCGGCGCCGATCAGGATGTCGGCGGAGGCGAAGGAGCCGTCGGCGAAGTAGGCGGTGACGCCGTCGCCGTGGTCCTCGGCCCTGACGAAGCGCCGGCCGTGCTCCATCGGGATGCCCCGGCGGACCGCCGCGTCCGCGAGCAGCCGGAACATCTCCTCGCGCCACACCCCCTGCGAGGGCGGCATCCCGGGCAGGGCGCCGAACTCGGCCAGCCGCTTCCCGGTCCAGCTGTGCAGGACGATCGACGAGTTCGGCACGCCCATGCCGCGGACCGCGTCGTCCAGGCCGATCGGGGCGAGCGCGCTCACGCCGTTGGGGGCGAGGCTGATCATTCCGCCGGTCGCCGCGGCCGAGTTGCCCCGGTACGCCTCGTAGATCCGGGCGCTGATGCCGGCCCGCTGGAGGGCCATCGCGACCACCGGGCCCGCGATGCCGCCACCGATCACCAGTGCGGTCCTGACGTCGGTCATTCCGTTCATGACTGCTCCTCGTGGAACGTGTTGCTGTTCGGCTGTCTGGGTTTTGTGCACCCGTACGAGGCCGTGGTGGAGGAGCCCGGCTATCCTTGCGGTTGCCACCTCGTGGCTGGGTTCCGTTCCGCGGTCCCCGGTCGGGGGCTGAGGGGCCCGGGGCGGTGTTCCCGCACCGGCTCGGGCCTCTTTCCTATGCGTGTCCCTCTCGGGTCATCCCTGCGCGCTGCCCTTCTCGGACAACGCGGTCAACTCGGCTGGAATCGTTCCGGTCTCGTGGAAAGCGTTCCACTGATCGAGGCCGGGAAACGAACCGCTCGTCAACTCGTCCAGAAGTGACCTGATCCAGGTCAACTCGGCCTCACGGACCGCCAGGTCGTACTCCGATTCGATCAGGAACAGCCGCGGCACCTCACGGCTGCTCTCCCGCAGGGCTGTTCGGGCCGCCGCGTTGGCGGACTCCAGCAGGACCAGCCGCTGCTGCAGCAGGGCGGCCGCCTCCTTGGGCTCGAGCACGCCGAGCACGGAGAGGCCGGCTTCGAAGCGGGGGTGCTCGATCTCCGGCGTGGAGACCAACTCCCTCACCCAGTCCTCGAGTTCTTCTCGACCGGCCGGTGTTATCCGGTAGAGGGTCCGTTCGGGGCGGCCGCCCTGGCGGTCGCTCCCTGCGGTCTCCATGAATCCGTGCTTCTCCAGGTTCTGCACGACCGTGTAGAGCGAACCCCACTTGATCGGCATGTCCTTCTCCTTACCCCTGGCCCTGAGCATCAGGGCCATCTCGTAGGGATGCATCGGTCTCTGGATCACCGACGTGAGAACGGCAAGCGCCAGCAGGTTGCCGACCTTGCGCCTCTTTGCCATGAATCACCACCTCGCCCGCAAATACTCGGAACCGAGCATACGGTGGCGAGTGAGGGCTTGGCAACGAGCGCAGGGTCGATCCGGCGGACCGTCCACGTGTCTTTGAGAGACCTTTGAGGCGGCGGGACCAGGCTCGGTGCTCGGATGCCAGAGACGGACCTGCGGAAGGGAACGGCCGTGTCCAGACCGAGTACATTCACCGAGCTGCTGCTGTCACGTGCGGCCGAACTCGGCGACCGGACCGCCCTGGTGTTCCTGCGTCAGACCCGTGAAGGCCAGGTGCCGCAGCCGCTGTCGTACCGCCGCCTGGACCGTGCGGCCCGCGGGATCGCGGCCTGGATCCAGGCCAACGACGGTGTCGGGCAGCGGGTGCTCGTGCTCCAGGCCGAGGGCCGGGCCTTTGTCGAGAGCTTCGTCGGCTGCCTCTACGCCGGCGCCGTCGCCGTGCCCGCGCCGCCGCCCGACGGCGGGCAGCACTTCATGACGCGCTGCATGGGCATCGTCAGGGACGCCGAGGTGGGCCTGGTGCTCACCGACTCCGACCATGCCGCCGACGTCGCCCGGCGGCTCGCGGACACCGGCCGGGGCGAGATCCGCTGCCTGGCCACCGACCTGCTGCCCGACCTCGGCGGCGGCGCCTGGACGATGTCCGACACGGACGGTCGCGACCTGGCCTTCCTGCAGTACACCTCGGGCTCGACCAGCGAGCCCAAGGGCGTCATGGTGGCCCACCGCAATCTGCTGGCGAACCAGGCCGCGATCTCCAGGGCGATGCGCACCGACAGCAGTTCGGTCATCGGCGGCTGGCTGCCGTTCCACCACGACATGGGACTGGTCGGCCATCTGCTGCACCCGCTGTGGCTGGGCGGCACCGGGGTGATGATGTCCCCCGGCGCCTTCGTCCGCAGGCCGGTCTCCTGGCTGCGGATGATCAGCGAGTACGGGGTGACCACCGGCGGCGGCCCCAACTTCGGCTACGAGCAGTGCGTGGAGCGGATCACCGACGAGCAGCTGGAGGGCCTGGACCTGTCCCGCTGGCGGACCGCCGTCAACGGCTCGGAGCCGGTGAACGCGCAGACCCTGAGGCGCTTCGCCGACCGCTTCGCCCGGGTCGGCCTGCGGCGCGAGGCGCTCTACCCGTGCTACGGCATGGCCGAGACCACGCTGCTGGTCACCGGCGGCAGCCCGGGGCGGGCACCGACCGAGTTCACCGCCGACGCCGCCGCCCTGGCCGACCACCGGCTGGAGCCGCCCGAGCCCGGTGCCGAGGCCAGGACACTGGTCAGCTCCGGGTGGCCGCAGAACGCAGAGCTGCGGATCGTGGACCCGGAGAGCCGCGAGGTCCTGCCCGACGGCTCCGTCGGCGAGGTCTGGGTGCGCGGCGACAGCGTCTGCCGGGGCTACTGGAACCGCCCGGTGGAGAGCGGCCGCGCGTTCCGGGCCACCACCGCCGACGGGGACCCCGGCTACCTGCGCACCGGGGACCTGGGGGTGCTGCGGGACGGCGAACTGTATGTCACCGGCCGCCTCAAGGAGATCGTCATCCTGGCCGGGCGCAACCTCTACCCCCAGGACATCGAGGGTGCGGTCCGCCGGGTCAGCCTGAGCTTCGGCATCGGCGCGGCCTTCGGCGTCGACACCGGCCGCGAGCAGGTGGTGCTGGTGCAGGAGGTGCGCCACGCCGGTACCCCGGGCCTGGACCTGGGCGGGCTGGCGTCCACCGCGCAGCGGTGCATCCTGCGGGAGTTCGACATCCCGGCCGGCAATGTGCTGCTGGTGCGCCCCGGCACGGTGCGGCGCACCACCAGCGGCAAGCTGCAGCGCGGCGAGATGCGCCGGCTGCTGCTGGAGGGAGCGATCAAGCCCATGCACCAGGTGCTGCACCCGGAACTGCGCGAACTGATCGGCAGCGGGGCCTCGTCATGGTGACCACCGGAGGGGCGAGGATGACGGAGCGTCGGGCCGCCGGGCTGCGGCACGGCTCGTGGGAGCTGGCCGCGCGCTTCGACCGGGAGCTGGGCGACCCCTGCGACCCGGCGACGGTCTTCTCCTACGAGGAGTCGATGCGGCTGGACACGGCGGAGGCCTTCCCCTCGGCCGTCTGCGCCGCCCTCAACGCCTGGGGGCTGCCGCGGTACTACGTCCCGGCCGACTACGGCGGCGGGCTGACCAGCCTGGAGGACCTGCAGCAGCTGATCAGGATGCTGGCCAGGCGCGACCTCACGGTCGCCATCGCGCACGCGAAGACCTTCCTGGGCGCGGTCCCGGTGTGGGCCTCGGGCAACCACGGCGCGGCGCTGCGGCTGGCCTCCCTGGTCCGCGACGGCGCCCAGGTCGCGCTGGGGCTGACCGAGCGCACCCACGGCAGCGACATCATGGCCGGGGACCTGACCGCGGACGAGACCGGCGGCGGCTACCGGGTCAACGGCGAGAAGTGGCTGATCAACAATGCCAGCCGGGGGCGGCTGCTGAGCCTGCTCACCCGCACCTCGCCGACCGGCGGCCCGCGCGGGTTCACCCTGTTCCTGGTCGACAAGGCCGAACTGCCCCAGGACACCTACCGCTGCCTGCCCAAGGTGCCGACCCTGGGCATCCGCGGCGCGGACATCAGCGGCGTGGTGCTGCAGGACGCCCCGGTCGGCCGCGACGCGGTCATCGGCGACGTCGGCGGCGGGGCCGAACTGCTGCTGAAGTCCCTGCAGTTGACCCGCACCCTGTGCCCCTCGCTGTCGCTGGGCGCGGCCGACCACGCGCTGCGGCTGGCCCTCGGCTTCGCCGAGGGGCGCGAGCTCTACGGCCGTCGCCTCAGCGACCTGCCGCTGACCCGCCGCACCCTCGCCGACGCCTACGCCGACCTGCTGCTGTGCGAGGCGCTGAGCACCGTGGCCACCCGCAGCATCCACGCCCTGCCCAGCGAACTGAGCGTCACCTCCGCGGTCGCCAAGTACCTGGTGCCCTCGCTGGTGGACGGGACCGTCGCGGCGCTGGGATCGCTGCTCGGCGCACGCTCCTTCCTCGCCGACCACTATGCGCACGGCAGGTTCCAGAAGCTGGCCCGCGACCACCGGATCGTCGGGGTCTTCGACGGCAACACCATGGTCAACCTGTACTCCCTGGTGGCCCAGTTCCGCTCGCTCGCCCGCAACTACCTCGCCCCCGACGACCACCGCCCGCACCTGGCCGGCATCTTCGACCTGGAGCGCACCCTGCCGGACTTCGTGCCGGACCGGCTGACGCTGCTCTCCCGCTACGGCAGCAGCATCCTCGGGACGCTCCCGGCGGCCGTGGAGCGGCTGGACACCGCGTCGCTGCACCGGCCGGCCCTCGCCGGGGCCGCCGCCAGGGCCGTCGAACTGCTGGCCGAGGCCGACGCGCTGCACCGCCGGATCGCCACCCGGATGGAGACCGTCGGGGACGCCGCGCCGGAGAGCTTCGAGGACGCCCGCCGCTACTGCCTGTGCTTCGCCGGCGCCGCCGCCCTGGGCCTGTGGGAGCACTCCCACGGCTCGGCCGGGGCCGGACCCACCGGGGCGCTGTGGCAGGACGGGCTGTGGCTGGAGGGCGTGCTGGCGCGGGTGCTGCACCACCTCGGCTCCGCGCCCGGGCGGCCCGACCGCGACGACGCGCTGGTGGCGCGCCTTTACGAGCAGTGCACCACCCAGTACGGGGAGGGCGCCTTGTTCTCACTGCTGCCCTGCCCGATCGCAGAGGGACACCCGACATGCTGAAGGACGAGAACGGGACGGTCGCCGACTCGGCCGAGAGCTCCGTGCGCGAACGGATCGCGGCGCTGGAGCAGCTGCTCGGCGATCCGCACGACCCGGGCAACCCCTTCGGCCACGCCGCACTGCTCGCCGCCGACGAACGCGGCGAGCTGATCCCCGAGGCCGAGCGGGCGCTGGACGGGTTCGGGCTCAACGCCGAGTTCGTCCCGCGCGAACTCGGCGGCCGGCTGGACCGGGTGGACAACCTGGCCAGGGTGCTGCGTCCGGTGTTCCGCCGGGACCCCGCGCTGGGCCTGGGCTACGGGGTGACCTCCTTCCTCGCCGCGATCGCGGTCTGGGCCTCGGGCAGCGAGGCGCAGCGGCGCTGGACCGCCGACCTGCTGCTGCGCGGCGGACGGCTGGCCATCGCCTACCACGAGCTGGCCCACGGCAACGACTTCGTCAGGAACGAGTTCGCCGCGCTGCCGGACGGCGCCGACTTCCTGCTCGACGGCCGCAAGGAGGTCATCAACAACGCCGAGCGGGCCGAGGCGCTGGTGCTGTTCAGCCGCACCACGGCCGAGCCGGGGCCGCGCAGCCACTCCGTGCTCCTTGTCGACAAAGCGTCACTGCCGGTGGACCGCTTCGACCATCTGCCCCGCTACCGCACCGTCGGGGTGCGCGGCTGCGAGATCGGCGGATTCGAGTTCCGCCGCTGCCCGCTGCCGGGCGACGCGCTCGTCGGAACCCCGGGCGAGGGTGTGGAGATCGCGCTGCGCTCCTTCCAGATCACCCGCAGCGTGGTGCCCGGCATGGTGCTCGGCGGGGCCGACACCGCGCTGCGCACCGTCGTCGGCTTCGCCGTGCAGCGCGAGCTCTACGGGCGCTCGCTGCTGGGGATCCCGCACGTCAGGGCCGCCATCGCCGGATCCTTCGCGGACCTGCTGGTGAGCGACTGCCTGTGCCTGGTGGCGACCCGGGCGGTGCACCTGCTGCCCGAGCAGACCAGCGTCTACGCGGCGGTGGTCAAGTACCTGGTGCCCAAAGTGCTGCAGGAGACCACCTACGACCTCTCCATCGTGCTCGGCGCCAACTTCTATGTCCGCAACGGTGACTACGGGGTGTTCCAGAAGCACGTCAGGGACCTGCCGATGACCAGCCTGGGCCATGCCGGCACCGCCGCCTGCCAGGCCACCATCATCCCGCAGCTGCCCCGGCTCGCCCGCCGCGCCTGGACCCTGGGGGAGGAGGCGCCGCAGGCGCTGTTCCGTCCGCACGAGGACCTGCCGCCGCTGGACACCGACCGGCTGACCCTGGCCGCGGACCAGGACGCCCTGGTCGCCTCGCTGCTCTCCGGCGCGGACCGGCTGGAGGGCCCCGAGGGCCGCGGCCGCGAGCTGGCCGGGGTCAGGGCGATGGTCCGCTGCCTGGTCGACGAGCTGCACCGGTGCCGCGAGGAGGGCCTGGCGCTGAGCCCGCAGGACCGCACCGCCCTGGCCAGCCCGCACGCCTACGCGGTCGCCGACCGCTACGCCCTGGTCCTGGCGGGCTCCGCCTGCCTCAATGTCTGGCTCGACCGGCAGCCTGACGGCTCCGCCTTCCTGGACGACCCGCGCTGGCTGACCGCCGCGCTCACCCGGGTGGTGCGCCGGCTCGGCCGGTCCCTGCCCGAGGGCGCGGAGCTCGACGTGGACTGGATGCTCCGGGAAGTCCTCGAGCGGCACCGGAGCGCACGCAGCTACGACCTCTACGACACACCTCTCGCGGGTTGAAAGGGGAAACGCGATGCCTGGTTCCGCGATGCCCAGTGTGACGGAGCATCAGTTCCGCGAGTGGCTGATAGAGCGGGTGAGCCGCTATGTGCGGCGCCCCGCGCAGGAGATCGACCCCAGCGCGCCCTTCGCTGAGTACGGCATGGACTCGGTGGCCGCGCTCAGCCTCTTCGGCGACATCGAGGACGCCTTCGGGATGTACCTGGAGCCCACCGTCGCCTGGGACCACCCCACCGTCGAGTCGCTGGCCCGGTTCCTCGCACTCGAGACCACGAACGGAGCCGTCCGGTGAACGAGGGTGTCGCCGTCGTCGGGCTCGACTGCCGGTTCCCCGGCGCGCCCGATCCCGAGGCCTTCTGGCAGCTGCTGCTCGCGGGCGGGGACGCGGTCGGCGCGCGCCCGCCGTCGCGCGGAGCCGGGCGGGACACCCCCGGCGGGTTCCTGGCCGACGCCGACGCCTTCGACCACGCGTTCTTCGGCATCGGCCGGGCCGATGCCGCCACGATGGACCCCCAGCAGCGGCTGCTGCTGCAGACCGCCTGGCGGGCCCTGGAGGACGCCGGGCTCAACCCGCCCCGGCTGGCCGGCAGCGACACCGGGATCTATGTCGGCGCGATGGCCGACGACTGGTCGCGGCTGCAGCTGGACGGCAGCACCGAGATCACCCCGCGCACCGGGACCGGCGCGGGCCGCTCCATGCTGGCCAACCGGCTCTCCTACCAGCTCGACCTGCGCGGCCCCAGCTTCACCGTGGACTCCGCCTGCTCCTCGGCCCTGGTCGCGGTCCACCTCGCGGTCGGCGCGCTGCTGGCCGGCGAGTGCGGCACGGCCCTGGTCGGCGGCGTCAACCTGGTGATGTCCGACGTCCTGGACCAGATCTACGACCAGGCCGGACTGGCCGCCGCCGACGGGCGCTGCAAGCCCTTCGGGGCCGCCGCCGACGGCATCGGCCGGGCCGAGGGCGTCGGCGTGGTGGTGCTGCGGCGGCTCGCCGACGCCCGGCGCGACGGCAGCCCCGTGCACGCGGTCATCCGCGGCAGCGCGGTCAACCAGGACGGGCGCAGCAACGGCATCATGGCCCCCTCCCGGCGGGCCCAGCGCGAGGTCATGCTGGCGGCCTGCCGCCGGGCCGGGGTGGCGCCCGCGCGGGTGGACTGGGTGGAGGCTCACGGGACCGGTACCCCGGTCGGCGACCTGATCGAGGCCAGGGCGCTGGGTGACGTCTACGGCGGGGAGCGGGAGACCGCCTGCGCGGTGGGCTCGGTCAAGGGCAACATCGGGCACAGCGAGGGCGCGGCCGGGATGGCCGGGCTGATCAAGGCGGTGCTTGCGCTGCGCCACCGGGTGGTGCCGCCGGTGCTGACCTCGGGCGGCGAGCACCCCTCGCTGGACCTGCGCGGCCATGGACTGCGGCTGCTGGAGGCCCCGCTGACGCTGTCCCGGGACGGCGAGGTGCTGGCGGGGGTGTCCAGTTTCGGCATGGGCGGCAGCAACGCGCATGTGGTGCTGGGCACCGCACCGGCGCCGGTGCCGGCCCCGGCGCGGCCGACGGACGAGGCCGGTGACCGGGCGGCGCCGGGGGTGTTCACGCTCAGCTCGGTGGACGCCGCCGGGCTCGGCCGGAACCTGCTCGCCCAGGCCGACGCGCTGGCCGGGCGCCCCGGGGATCCGGTGGCCCCGCTGTGCTGGAGCAGCAACCGGGTGCGCGGGGGCCTGCCGTACCGGATCGCGCTGCCCGCGGCGGACACTCCCGGGCTTGTCGCCGCACTGCGGGCGGCCGCCGAGGCGCAGCCGGGCAGCGGGGGGACCGCGCCGGGCGAACCGCCGGTGCTGGGCTTCCTGTTCACCGGTCAGGGCGCCCAGTACCCGGGCATGGCGGCCGGTCTCTACCGGGAGTCGGCCCGCTACCGCCACCACCTCGACGCCGCCTCCCGTGCCCTGGAGCCGCACCTCGGCGGCTCCGTGGTCAGGCTGCTGCTGGAGCGGGACCCGCTGGTGCACCGCACCGGCTGGACCCAGCCGGCCGTCTTCGCGGTCCAGTGCGCCCTGGCGGAGACCCTGGCCGAGCTCGGGGTCAGGCCGGACGCGGTGATCGGCCACAGCATCGGCGAGTTCGCGGCGGCGGTGTCCTCCGGCGCGCTGGGCCTGGCGGACGCGGCGGCGCTGGTGGCCGCGCGGGCGCAGGTGATGGACGCGCTGCCGGAGGGCGGCGGGATGCTGGCGGTCCGGGCCTGCCCGCAGGACGTGGCGGACCTGCTCGCGGCCGAGCCGCTGGTCTCGCTGGCGGCCGTCAACGGGCCCACCGCCACGGTGCTCGCCGGGGACTCGGCGGCGCTGCTGCGGATCCGCGAGCAGCTGGTCGAACGCAAGCTGGCCGCCACCGCGCTCAAGGTCTCCCACGCCTTCCACTCGGTGCTGATGGAGCCCGCCCTGGAGGGGTTCCGCAGCCGGGTCGCCGGGAGTGTCTCCGGGCCCGCCCGGGTCCCGGTGTTCTCGACGGTGACCGGCCGGGTGCTGGACGGCGGCTTCGACGTCGACTACTGGAGCCGGCACATCACCGGGACGGTGCACTTCGCCGACGCCGCCCAGGCCATGCTGAAGGCGGGCGTCACCCACCTGGTGGAGCTGGGGCCCAAGCCGGTGCTGACCCGGCTGGTCGCCCAGCTCCCGGGCGCGGCCGGGCTCCCCACCACCGCGGTGTTCCGCAACGAGGAGTCCGGTGCCCTCGCCCTGGCCGAGGCCCTGGCCCAGCTCTACCGCAGCGGGGTGCCGGTGGACTGGGAGCCCTTCTACGCGCCCGCCGACCGGGTGCTGACCCCGCTGGTCCCGCAGTGCTTCGACGACTCGGTGCGGATGTGGCACGAGCCGCTTCCGGCCGTCCCGGAGCGCCCGGTCGCGGCGTCCCCGGCCGCTCCCGGGTTCGACTCGCCGGTGGAGTGCGTCAGGGCTGCGGTCGCCCGCATCCTGCGGATCGACGTCGAGGAGGTGGGCCTCGGCGACCGCTTCTACGACGACCTGGGCTTCGACTCGGTGATGTTCATGGAGCTCAAGTACCGGCTGGAGGAGGGCTTCCCGCAGCTCGGCGAGCTGTCCATCCCGGAGATGATGTCCAGCCTGGTGACCGTGGAGACCCTGGTGGGGTATCTGATCTCGCAGCTCACCGCGGTCGCTGCGTGATGTCCGGGGCGGGCACGGGCGCCGGGGTCCGGATGCGTCTGCGCTCGGCGGCCGGGGCGCTGCCGGGGGAGCCGGTCGACAACGCCGAGCTGCAGGCACGGCTGGGACTGTCCGCGGAGTGGGTGGACCGCTTCGTCGGCACCAGGACCCGCCACTTCGCGCTCGGCACCACCGATCTCGCCGGTCTCTGCACCACCGCGGCCCGCACGGCCCTGGCCTCGGCCGGAACCGGCGCGCAGCGGATGGACTTCGTGGTGCTGGCCACCGCCACCCCGGACGCGCTGATGCCGACCACCGCCGCCGTGGTCGCGGACCGGCTGGGGATCTCCGGCGTACCGGTGTTCCAGCTGCAGTCGGGCTGCTCGGGGACCGTGCAGGCACTGGCACTGGCCGAGGCGATGCTGGTGTCCGGCGCGGGGCAGGGCCTGGTCATCGGCGGCGACGTCTGCACCAAGCACCTGGCGCTGGACCGGGACTTCCGCCGGATGCCCCCGGCCGAGCTGGTCAACTACGTGCTGTTCGGCGACGGCGCGGGCGCGGCCGTGGTCTCGGCCGAGGCCGGACCGGGCTCGGCCGACTGCGTGGCGGTCCGCCACCGCCCGGTCCGGCCGGGTCTGCCGCCGGGACAGCGGGTGGAGTGGTACGGGGCCGCCGACCTCGGCTCCGCCGAGCCCGCGCCGCCGGTCAGCGAGGACTACAAGGCGGTGCAGCGGCTGGTGCCCGAACTCGCCGGGCAGGAGGGCGAGGAGCTGCTCGGCCTGGTCGGCTGGTCCGGGCAGGACCTCGACCACCTGCTGCCGCCCCAGCTGGGCGGACTGATGACCGAGCGGATCACCGCCGAGCTTCGGCGGGTGCTGAAGGCCGACCGTGCGGCGGAGGTCTCCTGCGTCGCGGAGACCGGGAACACCGGCAACGCGCTGCTGCTGCTCCAGCTGGCACGGCTGCTGCCCCGGCTCTCGCCCGGGGAGAAGGCGCTCGCGCTCTGCGTCGAGTCCAGCCACTGGATCTCCGCCGGCCTCGCCCTGGAGGCGTCATGACACCGCCCGACACCCCGGCCCTGATCGCCCTGATCAACGACGAACTCGGTCTCGCCCTGGAGCCCGGCATGGCCGGGCTGCCGCTGGACGCGCTGCCGGGCTGGGACTCGATCCTGCTGCTGCGCCTGGTCGTCGTGCTGGAGGAGGCGGTCGGCCGGCCGCTGCCGGTGGCCGAGCTGCTCTCGGCCGGGAGCCTGGAGCAGATCCAGGCGCTGGCGGTGTCGGCATGAGCGCCGCCGACCGCGGCCGGCGGCACACCCGGTACTTCCTGCAGTGGGCCCGCGGCGCCTTCCCGGTCCACCTGGGCGCGGATGTCGACATGTCGGGGATCGAGGCGCACCGCGCCGCCGCCCGGGACCTCGGCGGGCACCGCTCCGTCGTCAGCTACCTGCTGTATGCGGCGGGCCGGGTGCTGGACGCGCATCCGGAGGCCAACGCCGCCGCCGTCGGCGGCCCGATGCCGCGCACCGTCCGCTTCCGCGGGGTGCACGCCAAGCTCGCCCTGGACCGCACCACGCCCCACGGGCGGGTGGTCCACACGGCGGTGCTCAGGGACGTCGACCGGCTCGGTCTCGAGGAGATCCAGCAGCTGGTCGACCGCTACCGGGACGGCCCGGTCGAGCGCCTGCCGGGCGCGGCCGGGGTGCGGCTGCTGGACCGGCTGCCGCCGCCGCTGGGGCAGCTGGCGTTCCGCGCCGCCGTGGCCGGGGCCCGGCGCAGATCCGAGCTGCTGGGCACGGTCTCGGTGAGCTCACTCGGCCACCGACGGGTGGACACCTTCCAGTCCTACGGCGGCACCGCGGTCACCCTGACCGCGGGCCGGATCGCCCCCGCGCCGTTCGCGGGCCCGGCCGGAACCACCACCGTGCCGGTCCTGCACCTCGGGCTGACCTTCGACCACCGGGTCATCGACGGAGCCGCGGCTGCGGACGTCCTCGAGGAACTCGTCCAGCTACTGGAGGCATGCGATGCCGCTCTTCCCGGCGGGTGGGACGACCCCCGACGATCTCTCGGCACTGGGACGGCCGATCCGCCTGACCGGACCGGAGGGCCCGTGGCAGTCCTTCCTTGAGGCGCTGAGCGAGCGGGGCAGCGCCCTGGTCCACGCGCGGCTGCAGGACTGGGTGCCGGACGACCTGGAGGACCCGGCGCTGGAGCGGATGCTCGGTCAGGACTGGACCCGCTACCAGGCCATGAGGCACCGCCAGGTCAAGGCCAGGTTCGCGGCCTCCCGGCTGCTGGTCAAGCAGGTCGCGGGGCAGGCGATCCAGGCGCCGCCGGAGACGGTGGAGCTGGCCTACAAGCCCGGCGGCCGGCCGTATGTGCGCGGCTGCGACCAGATCGACATCAGCCTCAGCCACACCGAGGACCTGCTGCTGGTCGGCACCACCCGGCGCGGCTGGATCGGCGTGGACGCGGAGCTCTCCGACCGGATGATGCTCACCCCCGGCATCGAGCGGCAGGTCTGTACGCCCTACGAGCGGACCATGATCGCCCAGGTGCCGGAGCCCGAGCGCAACCAGGAGATGGTCAGGCTCTGGACCCTCAAGGAGGCCTACAGCAAGGCCATCGGCCAGGGGATGCGGTTCCGCTTCAACGAGTTCGGCTTCGGCCCGGCCGGGCAGCCGCTGCAGGTGCTGCGCCCCGACGGCACCCCCGGGACCGGCGACGAGTGGGAGCTGGGCTCCTGCCGGGTCGACGACCTCTACACCGTCAGCTGGGCACTGTACGACGCGGGCTTCGGCGACACCGCCGACACCAGGGCCGACACCATGCTGGACGCGGGACTGCTGGAGACGCTGATCTCCCTGGGCAGCCCGGAGTCGGTATGAGCCGGCGGGCCGGGGAGGTCGAGGCCGACGTCTGCGTCGTGGGCGGCGGGCCCGGCGGTCTGGCGCTGGCGCTGGCGCTGGTGAAACGGGGGCTGCGGACCGCGGTCCTGGAGCGCGCCCCCGACGGCCGGCGCGAGTTCCGCGGCGAGTCGCTGTCCCCGGACGGGGTCTGGCAGCTGGAGCGGCTCGGTGTGCTCGGGGAGCTGCGCGAGGAGGCGCTGGAGGTGCGCAGGCTGGAGGTGGCCGACGCCGGGCGCACCGTGCTGTCCGTGGACTTCGCCGACTTCCGCCACCGCCACCGCCATCCGCTGGAACTGCCGCAGCCCCGGCTGCTGGCCGTGCTCTCCGCCGCGGCCGCCGAGCACCCGGGCCACCTGCCGCTGCCGCACTGGACCGCGACCGGGCTGCTGCGTGACGGCGACCGGATCACCGGGGTGCGCGCGGCCACCCCCGAGGGCCCGCGTGCGGTGCGGGCCCGGCTCACCGTCGCCGCCGACGGGCGGCGCAGCACCCTGCGCGGGATGGCCGGCCTCGCGGCCGCGGTGACGCCGCTGCAGCGGGACGTGCTGTGGCTGCGGCTGCCCCAGGTGTGGGCCGAGCCCGCCTACCGGGTGCGGATCCGCGGCGACCGGCACGCGCTGCTGCTGCCCGACTCCGGCGGCACCGTCCGGGTGGGGTTCAACATCCCCAAGGGCGGGCTGCGGGAGCTGCGCGCCCAGGGCGTCGGCGCGTTGCTGGACCGGCTGGACGAACTGGCCCCGGAACTGTCCGAGCCGGCCCGCAAGCACATCGAGGACTGGTCCGACACCGCCCTGCTGGACATCTTCAGCACGGTCGTGCCGCGCTGGTGGGCGCCCGGCCTGGTGCTGCTGGGGGACGCGGCGCACACCCTCTCGCCGGTCCTCGGCCAGGGCGTCCACCACGCCCTCGCCGACGCCGCCGTGCTCGCCCCGCTGGTGGACGCCGCCCTGCGGGTGGGCTCCCCGGCCACGCTGGACGTCGCCCTGGCCGAGTACCAGCGCCGGCGGCAGCCCCCCGTCGCCCGCTCCCGGGCCCTGCAGGCACGGCAGGAGCGGGTGTTCACCTGGTCCTCGGCACCGGCCGCGGCGCTGCGCCGCGGCGTCTACCGGGCGCTGGGCGCCAGCGCCCCGCTGCGCCGCCGGGTGCTGGAACCCGCCTACTTCGCCGACCAGCAGGCAGCTCAGGAGGAGGAGACGACATGACGACATATCACCAAACGGCCGTGGAGGAGCTGAGCGAGCTCTCCGGGCTCGCGCTGCTGCACGCGCAGGGGCAGGGGCTGGAGGAGCAGCAGGCCCGTGCCGTGCTGGCCAGGATCGCGCACCCGTGGGGAGAGTCACCCGACTCCTGGGGGCGGGTCTGGAACGCCGAGGGCGACCGGCTCGCCGAGCAGGGGCTGCACCTGGACGCCTGCCGGCACTACGCCGTCGGCCGGTTCCCCCACCCCGGGGACGCGCCGCGGGCGCTGGCGCAGCGCCGCTGCGTCGAGGCCTTCGACCGCTGGCGCCGCGAGCAGCCGCAGCGGATCGACCGGCTGGAACTCCCCCTGGACGGGGGCCGGTTCACGGCCTGGGCGGCCGGGCTCGACGCCGACGCGCCCAGACCGCTGCTGGTGGTGATGGGCGGCATCGTCAGCGTCAAGGAGCAGTGGGCCCCGCTGCTGGCCTTCGCCGACGACCTCGGCCTGGCCATCGCGGTGACCGAGCTGCCGGGCGTCGGCGAGAACACCCTGCGCTACGACCTGCGCAGCTCGCGGATGCTCTCGGCCCTGCTGGACCTGCTCGCCGACCGCGCCGAGGTCTCCCGCACCGCCGCGGTCGCGCTGAGCTTCGGCGGGCACCTGGCGCTGCGCTGCGCCCTGAGCGACCCCAGGATCGCCGGAGTGGCGACGGTGGGCGCGCCGCTGCGGCAGTTCTTCGAGGACCGCTCCTGGCAGCGCCAGGTCCCGGCGACCACGGCCACCTGCCTGGCGCGGGCCGCCCAGGTGGTGGTGCCGGCGGTCTTCGGCCATGTCAGGGGCTGGGGGCTGACCGACGAGGAGCTCCGGCGGCTGCGGATCCCGGTGCACTACATCGCCAGCCTGCGGGACGAGATCGTCCCGCTCGGCGAGGCCGCGCTGCTGAGCCGGGCCGGGGTGCCGGGGGAGGTCACGGTGTTCGACGACGTCCACGGCGCGCCCGCGCACCTGGACCGCACCCGCTCGCTGCTGCTGGGTGCGGCCCTGGAGGCGGCCGGCCGGATCACCAGCTGACGGGCAGCTCGACCAGCCGGTTGACCAGCAGTCCGCTGTGCATCCGCAGCTGCGACGCGGGCACGTGCAGCCGCAGCCCCGGCAGCCGCCGGGCCAGGGTGGTGACGGCGATGGCGAGTTCGGCGCGGGCCAGGGACGCGCCGAGGCAGTAGTGGGCGCCGTGGCCGAAGGCCAGGTGCGGGCGGCCGGTGCGGTCGGGGTCGAAGGTCTCGGGGTCGGTGAAGACCCGCTCGTCCCGGTTGGCCGAGCCGATGGCGGCGATCACCGCGCTGTTGCGGGGGATCAGGGTGCCGCCGACCTCGGTGTCGCGCAGGGTCACCCGCAGCGGTCCGCCGTCGCCCAGGGGGTTGTACCGCAGCAGCTCCTCCACCAGCGCGGAGATGTCCTCCGGCAGCGCGGCCCCCAGCGCGGTCAGTCCGCCGGGGCGCAGCAGCAGCGTCAGCACCGAGGCGCCGATCATTCCCGCGGTGGTCTCGTGTCCGGCGATCAGCAGGGTCATCGCCATGGTGAGCAGTTCGCGCTCGTCCAGGTCGGCCCCGGCCAGGTCGCTCAGCAGGTCGTCGCCGGGGTGCTGCCGCTTGTCCGCGACCAGGGCGGCCAGGTAGCCCAGCAGTTCGCCCCTGGCGGTGGGGCTGGGGGCGTCCAGCGAGAGCAGGGCGTCGGACCAGCCCTGGAAGCGCTCGCGGTCGGCGAAGGGCACCCCGAGCAGCTCGCAGATGACGAAGGCCGGCAGCGGGAAGGCGTAGGCGGCGATCAGGTCCGTGCCGGGCCCGGCCGCGACCAGCGCGTCGACCAACCGGTCCGCGGCGTCCGCGATCAGCGGCCGCAGCCCGTCGACCCGGCGCGGGGTGAACTCCTGCACCACCAGGGCCCGCAGCCGGGTGTGCTCGGGCGGGTCCAGGGTGAACAGGCCGCCCGCGTCGAAGGGCATGGCGGTGAGCTTGGGCGCCTCCGGCCTGACGGTCGCGGCCCGGCTGAACACCGGGTCGGCCAGGACCCTGCGGATGTCCTGGTAGCGGCTCAGCAGGTAGCCGGGGTCGCCGCTGGGCAGCACGGTCGGGGCGACCGGGCAGTCGGCCCGCAGCGCGCGGTAGAGCGGGGGGACCTCGGTCGCGCTGTGACGGGTCGGCGGGTAGACGAGGACCGCGTCGGCGGGGCCCTCCTCGGCTGCGGTCGGGGTCTGGACGGGCGTCTCCGGTGGACGTGGCATGAGCGAAAGCGTTCGACCCGCGCCTTGAGCGGCGGTCGACCCGGCGTCGAGCGGGCCCGGCCGGGCTGCCCCGTCCTGCAGTTGAGCTAGAGCGGCCCTTGAGCGCGCACGGTCACCATGTATCGCAACCCGCAAACTGGGCGCGGGTAGGCAGCGGAGGTTCCCCATGCGCAAATTCACCCGAGGCGTCGCCAAGTACGTGCTCTATCCGATAGCCCGAACATTCGCGGTCTACGGTCAGTACTGCGCGCCGATCTGCCCGTTCCCGCAGGCCGGGGCGCTGGGGATGACCGAGCAGCTCTACCCCGAGCCGGAGCGTCCGCGAGCCGGGGCCGGGCAGTTGGTGGGCCCGTACCCGGGCCACCCCGAGCAGCTCCGCCCCGATGTGCGGCTCAGTGACTTCGAACGGGAGGTGCTGCGCCAGCTGGATCTCGACTCCGTCACTGATTCGGTCACAGACGCGCTGTGACCAGGGCCGACTGACTCTCACTCGAGTGGGTTACCCCGGCCCGGGGTTGTTCGAGGTCCGTTCGAGGCAGACTGCCCATACTGGGCCCCACCGTCGCGGCACTTTGGGATGCACGACGGAAGGGACCGAATCTGGGGGGCAGCCTTGGCCGGATACGTCGACTTCACTCAACTGGTCGTGGAACGCGCAAGGGAGCAGCCGGACAGAGAGGCGCTGCTCTTTCTCCGCCATTCACGCAAGGGAGTCGGCGACCTCGACACCCTCACCTACGGAGACCTGGACTGCGAGGCGCGGCGGCTGGCGGTGTGGTTGCGCGAGCACGGAGCCGAGGGCGAGCGGGTGCTGGTCGCCCAGGAGAGCGGCTGGCTGTTCGCCGCCTCCTTCCTCGGCTGTCTCTACGCCGCCGCCGTGGCCGTGCCGGTCCCGCCGTCCGGGGGCTCCCGGCACCAGGCCGAGCGGATCACCGGGGTGGTCCGCGACACCGCGGCCAAGCTGGTGCTCACCGACTCGGTGCACGCCCCCTCGCTGTCGCAGCTGCTGGCCGGCGCGGGCCACGGCGACGTGGTGTGCCTGGCTGCCGACAAGCCGGGGCTGGCCGATCCGGACGACTGGCGGATGCCCTGCATCACGCCCGACAGCCTCGCCTTCCTGCAGTACACCTCGGGGTCCACCGGTGATCCCCGGGGCGTCATGGTCTCGCACCGCAATCTGCTGGCGAACCAGCGGATGATCCAGCAGGCCCTGGACACCGGTCCGCACTCGCGGATCGGCGGCTGGCTGCCGCTCCATCACGACATGGGCCTGGTGGGGCAGTTGCTGCACCCGCTGTGGCTGGGCGGCTGCGCGGTGATCATGGAGCCCTCGTCCTTCGTCCGCCGCCCGCTGCGCTGGCTGCAGATGATCGAGGACTACAGGGTGACCGTGGCCGGCGGCCCGCACCTCGGCTACGAGCTGTGCCTCAGCCGGGTGGACGACGAGGAGGCCCGCAGCCTGGACCTCTCCCGCTGGGAGGTCGCGGTGAACGGCGGCGAGCCGGTGCGCGAGGACACGATGCGGGCGTTCGCCGAGAAGTTCGCCCCCTCGGGGCTGGCGGCCGGGGCGATGCGGCCCTGCTACGGGCTGGCCGAGGCCACCCTGCTGGTGTCCGGCGGCGGTTCCCCCGCCGGGGTGCGGACGCTGAACGCGGACGTGGACGCGCTGGAGCAGCAGCGGCTGGTGCCCGCCGGTCCGCAGGTGCGCAGCCGGGCCCTGGTGGGCTGCGGCGGCCCCGCGCCGGGGCTGGAGGTCAGGATCGTCGAGCCGGAGACCAGGGAGGAGCTCCCGGGCGGCTCGGTGGGCGAGATCTGGGTGCGCGGCCCCGGTGTCGCGGGCGGCTACTGGAAGCGTCCAGGAGACAGCGAGCGGACCTTCCGGGCCGTCACCAGCGGCTCGGAGTCCGGCTTCCTGCGCACCGGGGACCTGGGCGCGCTGGCGGACGGGGAGCTGTTCGTCACCGGGCGGCTGAAGGACCTGATGATCGTGGCCGGCCGAAATCTGCACCCGCAGGACGTGGAGCGGGCGGTGCAGCAGGTCAGCGTGCTGTTCAGCTCGGCCGCGATCTTCGCGATCGAGTCGGGGAACGACCAGGTGGTGGTGGTCCAGGAGGTCCGTTCGGGGGCCACCTTCGACGCGGACCTGCCGGAGCTGGTCGTGGCGGTCCAGCACTGCCTGTCCAGGGAGTTCGAGCTGGCGGTGCGCAACGTGGTCCTGGTCAGACCGGGGACGGTCCGCCGCACCACCAGCGGCAAGCTCCGCCGCGAGGCCATGCGCCGGCTCTTCCTCGCCGACCAGCTGCAGCCGCTCTACCAGGTCGTCGACCCCGAGGTGGGCCGGCTGGTGGCCTCCGGAAGAACTGAGGGAATCCGCTGAGGACATGAATTCCTCACTGGTCCGCGAAGATCCCCCCTGGCAGGCTCGAGTCATGGGTCTCCCTGTATCGGCAGGGGGGACGTGGCCAGCAGAGGGTGGTGGACCGTGGACGTCAGACTCCTGGGACCGCTCACAGCCTCCGAGGCGGAGATCTCCATCGTGCCGAGCGCGGGAAAGCCCCGTCAGATCCTGGCGCTGCTCGCGCTCAACGCCGATCGGATGGTCACCGTCTCCTCGATGATGGAGGAGCTGTGGGGGCTCGACCTTCCCCGCAGTGCGCCGACCACACTGCAGACGTACATCCTGCAGCTGCGGCGCAAGCTCACGGTGGCCCTGGCGGGCTCCTCACGGATGGCCAAGGACGTCCTGGTCACCAGGAACAGCGGCTACCTGCTGTCGGTGGAGCCCACCGACGTCGACGCCAGGCGCTTCGAGCGGCTGGTCAGCAGGGGCTACGCGGTCTATGACGCCGACGCGGCCCGCGCCTCCGAACTACTGGGCGAGGCGCTGTCGCTGTGGCGCGGCGCGGCGCTGGCCGACCTGCCGCAGGGGCGCCTGCTGGAGGTCGAGACCATGCGCCTGCACGAGAGCCGGATCGCGGCCCTGGAGCGGAGGATCGACGCGGACCTGCGACTGCAGTGCCACCACGAGGTGCTCGGCGAACTGGCCGGACTGACCGTGCAGTTCCCGCTGCACGAGAACTTCCATGCGCAGTTCATGCTCGCCCTGCACCGCTGCGGCCGCTCGGGCCGGGCGCTGGAGGCCTTCCGGCAGCTGCGCGCCTCCCTGGTCGACGAGTTGGGGCTCGAGCCGTCGGGCCGGGTGCAGCGGCTGCACCAGGCGATCCTGACGGCGGACCCGGCCCTGGACCCGGTGAACGAGTTCCGGACCTACGGTCCGGCGGGCCAGCCCCGGCAGCCCTCCCCGAACGGCCATGCGAACGGGCACCCCAACGGCCACCCGACGGCCCGCTCCGGGCGCTGACGCGCCCCTTCCCGATCACGCTCCAGGTCTCGTCAAGCGATCTTCCAGGTCTTCCGTAGACGATCCCGTCATCTCAATGGATGCGGGCGGAGACGTCCGGGGAGCGCTGGGAGGCACGGATGAGCGGGTATCTGGCCCTGGAGCCGGGCCCTGCCGGCCGGTTACGGCTGTTCTGCTTCCACCACGCAGGGGCGGGCGCGCTCTCCTACGCCCGCTGGCAGCGCCGGTTCGGCGCCGCGGTGCGGGTGGTACCGGTGCGACTGCCCGGCCGGGAGACCCGGCTGCGCGAGCCGAGGATCGTCCACGCGGCCCGGCTGCTGGACGAGTTGGCGTCCGTGCTCGGCCCCCTGTGCGAGGAGCCGCACGCGTTCTACGGGCACAGCCTGGGAGCGCTGGTGGCGTACTCGTACGCGGCGGCCCGCGAGGCGGACGGCCTGCGCCCGCCCGAACTGCTGGCCGTGGGCGCCTGTGCGGCGCCCCACCTGGGCGTGCCCGTCCTCGACCCGGCGGGTTCGCCGGACCGTGACGCGCGCACCCTGCTGGAGCTCGGCGGCGGCTCGCCGCAGGAACTGACGGCCCGTCCGCAGTGGCAGCAGACCATGCACGGCATCCTGCGCGACGACCTGCGGCTGGCCCGCAGCCTGCGCGCCTCCGCGGGCGCGGTGCTGGGCCTGCCGCTGCTGGCCTTCGCCGGCCTGGAGGACCCGATCGCGCCGGTCGCCGACGTGGGGGAGTGGGCCCGCTACACCGCGCGCTCCTTCCGTCTGCGGACCGTGCCCGACGGCCACTTCTTCGTTCGCGGCGCGGTCCTGCCCGATCTGCTCGCCGACGAGCTGGGCGAGCACTCCTCGCTGTCTCCCCTCCACTGACGCTCGAAAGGAGCCTCGATGATGGACATTGGTGTGCTGGGCCCTTGCAGAGTCACGCAAGGAGGGACATCGGTGGTCCCCACCGCCATCAAGCCGCGCAAGGCACTGGCTCTGCTGGCCCTGCATCCGGACCGCGTGGTCTCGGTGTCGGCGCTGATCGAGGAGCTCTGGGACGGCAACCCGCCCAGGAGCGTGCAGACCACCCTGCAGACCTACATCCTGCAGATCCGCAACATGATCGGCGCCGCGCTGATCGGCCAGTCGCAGGAGGGCCTGCCGATGGGGGCCAAGAGCGTGCTGGTCACCAAGACCGGCGGCTACCTGCTGGACACCCAGGGCGGGACCGTCGACGCCCTGGAGGCCGACCGCCTCGCGGGCGCCGGGCACCGCGCCCTGGAGTCCGGCGACCACGCCACCGCCGCGGCCAGGTTCCGGCAGTCGCTGGCCCTGTGGCGCGGGCAGGCACTGGTCGACGTCCAGGTCGGTCCGCTGCTGGAGGCGGAGGTGACCCGGCTGGAGGAGTCCCGGATGAGCATCCTGGGACAGCGGATCGAGGCCGACCTCAACCTCGGCCGGCACCACGAGATCCTCGGCGAACTCGCCGGGCTCGCCGCCCAGTTCCCCACCTACGAGCGGCTCCAGGCCCAGCTGATGCTGGCGCTGTACCGGTCGGGACGGCGCGGCAGCGCGCTGGAGACCTACCACAAGCTGCGCGGAACGCTCAACCAGGAGCTGGGTCTCGACCCCTCTCCGTCCGTGCAGGAACTCCAGCAGGCGATGCTCTCCGACGCCCCCGAACTCGAGCGCGAGTCGGCCGGAGCCGGGCCGCTGCGCATGCTCCGCGCCGGGTGACCCGCACCCGCGCCCCTGCACCCTCTCCAACCCTTGCATTCCCTGCAGACAGAGAAGAGGACACGCCATGAGCAGGTACACCCTGAGGGAGCTGGTCGACAAGCTGGTCGAGGTCGCCGGTGCCCCCGAGGGCATCGACCTCGACGGGGACATCGCCGATGTCCCGTTCATGGAACTCGACTACGACTCGCTCGCGATCATCCAGGTCACCAATGTGATCGGTCGCGAGCTCGGTATCCGGATCTCCGAGGACGCCGCCGCCGAGGCGGAGTGCCCCCGGCTGCTGCTCAAGATGATCAACGAAAGCCCGCTGGTCGACGCCGGAGAGTAGTCCGCACCGCAGAGCCGAAAGGAAGTCACCATGCCGTACGCAGCCATCACCTACCGGGTCAAGCCCGGGCACGAGGACGAGATCGCCGCCATCTTCGACGGCTTCCAGCGCGTCGACACCCCGACCCTACCCGGCGAACAGGCCGGGGAGAGCGCCGGAAGACTGCTCGGAACAGGTGTCTTCATCAAGGACGACATCCTGGTCCGGGTCATCCACTACGATGGCGATTTCGCCGCCGTCGGCCGTCACATGGCCGCACAGAAGGGCGTCCACCTGCTGGAGCAGCAGCTGGCCCCCTACCTCGCCGAACAGCGCGACACCCGCAGCACGGAGGACTTCGGCGCCTACTTCCGGGACGCCACCATGCGTTCGATCGCCCAGCTGACGGTGGACACCCACCCCGCAGGACGCTGATCGGGCCCCTGCCGGAAGGAGGCACAGCATGATCGACCTGCTGAGCGTCATCGCCGTGTGCGGCAGCGGCATCACTGCCGGGGTGCTCTTCGCGGTGGCGCTCAGCGTGCTGCCCGCGCTGTTCGCCATGGAGACCCACACCTACATCTACGCCCACAAGCTGCTCGGCCGTAACTGGGACCCGCTGATGCCGGCGATCGTGCTCGGCACCACCGCGGTCGACGTGGCACTGGGACTGGCCCGCTCGGGTGCGGCCCAGGGGCTCTCCTTCGCGGCGGCGGTCACCCTGCTGGGTGTCTCCGCCGTGTCGCACCTGTGCAACGTCCCCATCAACCGCCGGGTGAAGGCCGTGGCCGACCCGGACCTGCTGCCGCCCGACTGGGTGGACCCCCGGCCGCTGTGGCGCCGGTGGCACCTGCTGCGCACCTGGCTGGCCCTGGTCGCCCTGGTGCTCGGCAGCAGCGCCTGTGCTCTGCACTGACCACCACCACAGCCGGGGCCGCGACCGTGAGGTCGCGGTCCCGGCGAAGGAGACGATTCCGATGCGGCGAACGATCGCGGTCCTCGCTCTGGTGCTCGCGGCCCTGGGCGGTACCGCCGGCTGCGAGGACACCAGTGCCGGATGCGCTTCGCACACCTGCTACCTGAACCTGTCGGACGGCGAGAGCATCACCGTGGGCGGTGTGAAGCTGACGGTGCAGCGGGTGGACGACACCAAGGTCACCTTCGACTCGCACGGCGTCAGCCTGACGCTGACCAAGAGCACCGACCTCGGTATCGGCAAGTACCACCTGCACCTGGGCGACGTGAACGGGTCGTCCGCGGGCGTCTCGGTCAGCCAGTGAGACCGACCGGGACGGCCGGTCCGAGAGTCAGCCCCTGACCGAGATCTGGGTCAGGCAGGGCAGCAGGCTCCGGTTGAACGTGGCGATGAACCCCTCGGTCGTCGAGGTGTCCCGGGGGCGGCTGAGGTAGGGGGCGAGCCTGCGCTCCACCTCCTGGACGCCGGGCTGGGTCGCCATGTGCCGGGCCACCTCCTGCAGGTCGCCCTCGTACTCGATGACCCGGACCATGGTGCTGTCGCGCAGGAAGACCGCGGTCGACAGGATCCGGGTGGACGGCATGTCGCGCTCGGCCGCGACGTCGGCGGAGCCGACCCGCCGGAAACTGCCGAAGATCTCGGCGAGCTCCTTCTCGTAGCCGGCCTTGATGTCGTAGGTGAGTGCGGCGAAGGGCATCGGTTCTCCCGGGATCGGCGGAACGGGTCGCGCGGGCGGGCCGCCCCGGGCGTGAGGGGGGAGACACGGCCGGCCCACGGCCCGCCCGACGTGGGTCCATGGTCGTCCGCCGACTCGGAACAGCCTCGAACCCCCCTCGGGCCCGTCCGACGGCCACCCCGGGCTGCGCCCGGCCACCCCGGGGGATCCCCCGCCCCGGAGGGGTTGATGCGGCGTCAAGCAGGGCTTGAGCAGCGTCGCGGAACGTTCCGCTGTTGAGTCGATACCGATCCCCTGGAGGCAACGGTGCACAGGACGCTCATCGTCGCAAAGATGTCCGATCCCCGGAACGCGGAGCCCATCGCGAAGCTCTTCGAGGAGTCGGACGCGACGGACCTCCCCCATCTCATCGGGGTCTCCCGACGGACCCTGTTCACCTTCCACGACCTCTACTTCCACCTGGTGGAGGCGGAGCAGGACATCACTCCGAACCTCTACAAGGCGCGCAGCCACCCGCTCTACAACCACATCAACACCGGGCTGACCGAGTGGGTCTCCCCGTACGACCCGAACTGGCAGGAGCCCAAGGACGCCATGGCCTCGCCCTTCTACGTGTGGACACCCGACCAGGGGAGGATCCAGTGACCACTCCGCAGCAGCTCGCCAACGCATCTGCCCTCCGCGTCTCCGCGGCCGACGTGACGCCCAACCGCAAGCGCGGCGGCGACATCAGGGTCACCCTCAGCCCGGTCACCGTCGGCTGCGGCTCCGGCTTCGGCGGGGTCCTCTACCTGGGCCCCGGGGAGTTCGTCACCCGCCACTACCACCCCTACTCCGAGGAGTTCCTGCACGTCGTCGCCGGACGGCTGGAGATCACCCTGGACGGCGAGGTGCTGGAACTCGAACCCGGCCAGTCCGTGCTGGTGCCGATCGGCGTGAACCACCGGCTGGTCAACCCCGGGACCGAGCAGGCGCACTGCGTGTTCCACCTGTCCCCGCTGGCCCCGCGTCCCGACCTGGGCCACGTCGACACCGAGGAGCTCGCCGACCCGGACGCCGCCAACCCCGACGTGGGCGGAAGGCCGTGAGCCGGCCGACCGGCCCGAGGCGCGCCGTCATCACCGGGATCGGCACGGTGGTCCCCGGCGGGGTCGGCCGGAAGGCCCTGTGGGACCTGCTCTCCTCGGGCCGGACCGCGACCCGCCGGATCACCCTGTTCGACCCGACCCCGTTCCGCTCCCAGGTCGCCGCCGAGGTCGACTTCGACGCCGCGGCCATGGGCCTGACGCCGCAGCAGATCCGGCGGATGGACCGGGCGGCCCAGTTCGTGGTCGTGAGCGCGCGGGAGGCGGTCGCGGACAGCGGGATCGAGCTGTCGGCGTTCGAGCCCGAGCGGATCGCGGTGTCCATCGGCAGCGCCGTCGGCTGCACCATGGGCCTGGAGCAGGAGTACGTCACCCTCAGCAACGGCGGCCGGGACTGGCTGGTGGACCACAGCTACGGGGTGCAGCACCTCTACGGCTACATGGTGCCCAGCACCCTGGCCGTCGAGGTGGCCAGGGACTCCGGGGCCGAGGGCCCGGTGGCGCTGATCTCCACCGGCTGCACCTCGGGACTGGACTCCATCGGCCATGCGCTGCAGCTGATCGAGGAGGGCTCCGCCGACGTCGTCGTCGCGGGGGCGACCGACGCCCCGCTGTCGCCGATCACGGCCGCCTGCTTCGACGCCATCAAGGCCACCACCCCCGACAACGACCGCCCGGCGGAGGCCTCGCGGCCCTTCGACCGGGACCGCTCCGGCTTCGTCCTGGCCGAGGGCTCGGCGGTGATGGTGCTGGAGGAGAAGAGCGCCGCCGAGCGGCGCGGCGCCCGGATCTACGCCGAGATCGTCGGCTTCGCCGGGCGCAGCAACGCCTTCCACATGACCGGGCTCAAGGCCGAGGGCCGCGAGATGGCCGAGGCCATCCGGGTCGCCCTGGACCAGGCCGGGCTCGACCCGACGGCCGTCGGCTACATCAACGCCCACGGGTCGGGCACCAAGCAGAACGACCGCCATGAGACCGCCGCCTTCAAGCGCAGCCTCGGCGATCACGCCTACGCGGTGCCGGTGAGCTCCATCAAGTCGATGGTGGGCCACTCGCTGGGGGCCATCGGCTCGATCGAGGTGGCTGCCTGCGCGCTCGCCCTGGAGAACCAGGTCGTGCCGCCCACCGCCAACCTGCACACGCCCGACTCCGAATGCGACCTGGACTATGTGCCGCTGACCGCCCGGGACCACCGGATGGACGTGGTGCTCAGCGTGGGCAGCGGCTTCGGCGGCTTCCAGAGCGCGATGCTGCTGGCTCGGCCGGGCGCCGTCCCGTACGAGAGGAGCTGAACTGTGACCAGTCCAGCCGCAGTCCGGTCCGACGCCCCGGTCATCACCGGCCTGGGCGTCGTCGCACCCACCGGTATCGGCACCCAGGAGCACTGGGCGGCGGTGCTGGGCGGGAAGTCCGGCATCGGGAGGATCAGCCGCTTCGACGCGGACCGCTACCCGGTCCGCTACGCCGGGGAGGTACCGGGTTTCGTCACCACCGACCGGGTGCCCAGCCGGCTGATATCGCAGACCGACCGCGGCACCCATCTGGCGCTGGCGGCCACCGTCGAGGCGCTGGCCGACGCGGGGGTCGATCCCAAGCAGCTCCCCGAGTACGAGATGGCGGTGGTCACCGCCTCGTCCTCGGGCGGCACCGAGTTCGGCCAGCACGAGATGGAGAGCCTCTACCAGAACGGCTCCGCCTGGGTGGGCGCCTACCAGTCGATCGCCTGGTTCTACGCGGCGACGACCGGTCAGGTGTCGATCCGTCACGGGCTGCGCGGGCCCTGCGGGGTGATCTGCTGCGAGCAGGCCGGGGGCCTGGACGCGGTGGGCCAGAGCCGTCGGCTGATCCGCCGGGACTCCCGTCTGGTGGTCACCGGGGGCACCGACGCCTCGCTCTGCCCCTACGGGCTGACCGCGCAGCTGAGCAACGGGGAGCTGTCCACCCGGACCGACCAGGACCGGGCCTACCTGCCCTTCAGCCCCGACGCCAGTGGCTACCTGCCCGGGGAGGGCGGTGCGATCCTGATCATGGAGAGCGCCGCCGCCGCGGCCGCCCGCGGCGCCGGACCCGGCTACGCCAGGGTCCTCGGCTACGCGGCCGGCTTCGACCCGGTGCCGGAGTCGGGACGGCCCCCGGCGCTGCGCCGCACTCTGGAGACCGCGCTCGCCGACGCCGGGGTCGCCCCGGACGAGGTCGACGTGGTCTTCGCGGACGCCTCCGGGGTGCCCGAGCAGGACGCGGCCGAGGCGGCGGCGATCCGGCAGGTCTTCGGTGTGGGCGGGGTGCCGGTCACGGCCCCCAAGACCCTCACCGGTCGCCTCTACGGCGGCGGCGGAGCCCTGGACGTCGCCACCGCGGCGCTGGCGCTGCGCGAGGGCATCATCCCGCACACCACCGGACCGGAGGCGGCGGCCCCCGAGTACGGCCTGGACCTGGTCCTGGGCGGGCCCCGGCCGGCGCCGCTGCGCACCGCCCTGGTGCTGGCCCGCGGCTACGGCGGGTTCAACGCCGCCCTGGTGCTCGGCAGCACGGCCGACTGATCAACACCCGAACCGCGAGCGAGAAGGAGAGGATCCGGAGATGGCCGGGCACACCGACAACGAGATCGTCATCGACGCACCGCTGGAGCTGGTCTGGGAGCGGACCAACGACCTCACCAACTGGCCCGATCTGTTCAGCGAGTACGCGTCCGTCGAGGTCCTTGAGCGCCGCGGCGCGACCGTGCAGTTCCGGCTGACCATGCACCCCGACGAGAACGGGCAGGTCTGGAGCTGGGTCTCCGAGCGCACCCCCGACCGGGACAGCCTGTCCGTCTCGGCGCACCGGGTGGAGACCGGGCCGTTCGAGTTCATGGACATCCGCTGGGAGTACCAGCAGGTGGCCACGGGCGTGCGGATGCGCTGGATCCAGGACTTCCACATGAAGCCGGGCGCCCCGACCGACGACGCCGGGATGACCGGGCACCTCAACCACAACACCGCCATCCAGATGAAGCTCATCAAGGACAAGGTGGAGGCGGCCGCCCGCCTCGCCCGATAGCGGGGCGACCCATGCTCTCCCTCCTCGCTCCACTGGTGCTGCTGGTCAACGGGCTGGCCGCCGGGGTGCTTCTCGGCACCCTGCTCGGCGGCTGGCCGCTGCTGGCGGCCCTGCCCGACGACCGCTACGTCCATGCGCACGCCTTCTTCGCCACCCGGTACGACCCGGCGATGCCCGCCTGCCTGCTGGGCACGCTCGTCGGCGACATCGCGCTCGCGGCGGTCACCCGCAGCGGGGCGGCCCGCGGCCTGTTCCTGGTCGCGGCGCTGCTGGCGGTGTCGACCATCGCCATCTCGCTGAGCAAGAACGTCCCGACGAACAAGTGGATCCAGACGCTCGACCCGCAGCACCCGCCGGCGGACCTGCGGGACCGCAAGCGGCAGTGGGGCCTCTGGAACCGCCGCCGCAGCCTGCTCACCCTGCTCGCCCTGCTGGTCAACTGTGCGGCCCTGGCCGTCCTTCTCTGACCGCGCGTCATCTTTGGAGACATCATGGATCTTGGACTGAACGGCAAGAAGGCCCTGGTCACCGGCGGCTCCCGGGGCATCGGACGGGGCATCGTCCTGGCTCTGGCCAGGGCGGGCGTCGACGTGGTCACCTGCTACCGGCAGGACAGCGACGCCGTCGCGTCGCTGGAGCAGGAGCTCAAGGAGATCGGCGGCGACCACCACCTGGTCAAGGTCGACCTCGCGCACCCCGTCCAGGTGGCCACCCTGCTGGAGCGGACCGCCGAGTTCCACGACCACCTGGACGTGGTGGTCAACAACGCCGGGGCGATCAGCCACATCCCCTACGCCCAGCTGCCCCTGGACGAGTGGCAGCGGATCCTCAGCACCAACCTCACCGCCGCCCACCTGGTGATCCAGCACTCGCTGCCGCTGCTGCGGGCCGGCTCCTCGGTGATCAGCATCGGCTCCAAGTCGATCGACGCCGGTATCCCGCTGCGGGCCCACTACACCGCCACCAAGGCGGCGCTGCTGGGGCTCAGCCGCTCGCTCGCCAAGGAGCTCGGCCCGCAGGGCATCCGGATCAACGTGGTGTCGCTGGGCGTCATCGAGACCGAGGAGTTCAACGGACTGCCCGAGGCGCAGAAGGCGCTGATGGTCGAGCGCTACTCGGCCAAGACCGCGCTCGGCCGGCTGGGGCAGCCCGACGAGGTGGCCGGCGCGATCCTCTGGCTGGCCAGCGACCTGTCCCGGTATGTCACCGGCTCCACCGTCTCCGTCGACGGCGGGATCTCCTGATGGCGGCGGAGAGCTTCCGGGTGCTGCTGCAGATGCGGATCCACCCCGGTCAGGCCGCCGCGTTCGAGGCCGAGTGGCGGTCGGGGACCGCGGCCGTCACCGGCCACCCGGCCAATCTGGGCCAGTGGCTCGCGCGCAGCAGCTCCGAGGAGGACACCTACTTCATCGTCAGCGACTGGGTGGACGAGACCGGTTTCCGGGCCTTCGAGGACAGCGGCGCCCATGTGCGGCACCGTGAGCGGCTGCACGCCTTCCGCTCCTCGGCGACCTTCGCCACCATGCAGGTGGTGGAGCAGATCGAGGGGGCGGCCGCCGATGCCCGACGCTGAGTCCGGGGAGGTACGCGTCCTGGTCTACCAGCAGGCGCGGGACGCGCTGGAGCTGTCGGCCGTCCAGGAGGCCTACGACCTGGTCAGCGGACGGATGGCGGGGGTGCCGGGGATGCTCGGCAATGAGCTGCTGCGG
>Ga0302314_10001387_pt1 | contig 45372 bp, 42 predicted proteins | sample III_Palsa_N2_3_FD_200533 | JGI IMG/M metagenome (GOLD analysis project Ga0302314, IMG submission 200533) | Peat permafrost microbial communities from Stordalen Mire near Abisko, Sweden - III_Palsa_N2_3 | ecosystem: Environmental > Terrestrial > Soil > Palsa > Peat permafrost | place: Sweden...
ACATCGCAGCCGGCCTGCGCAAACACGCCCGCCACCCCCACCTGCTCCCCGACCTACTCCACCTCGGGCAAGCCGGATAAACGACCTAAACGATCACCTTGCCATGACCCTGCCTCGCTGGGCATGCCCGCCGTACTTGAACTAGCGGTCTGTCGAACGTGCAGTCTCGCTGCTCAGGTTCGCTGTCGGGTTGGCGTCCGCGCCATGCATCAAAGGAGATGCTCTGATGACCGATCAATACCCCCGCCCGCCGACTCGCCGGCGTTTTCCGCGTTGGCGCATCTTCACCTGGGTCATCCTCGCCTTCAACCTGATCATGCTCATCTGGGTGATCTCCGCGATCGCGGCGAACGCAAGCACGTGCTCCGGTCTGACTGGCGACACGCTGGCTAACTGCAAACTCAACAACGTGGGCACCGGCATCGGTGTCACCCTGCTCATCGTCCTGTGGGCGCTCGGAGACATCATCTTTGGAGTGTTGTGGCTGGTGACACGCCCACGCACCCGAGACTGCCCGGTTTGCGGCAACAGCGTACGTAGAGGTTCAACCCGTTGCGGCGTCTGCGGTTACGACTTCGGCCAACTGCTTGGAGCTTCTGCTGCTGGCGCAGCCCCACCGCCAGGTGTGCCCTCCGGATGGTCAGCACATACTCCCGAACAGCCCCCGCCGCCGAGCACGCGGGATACGTCATGATGCGCAAATCGCTCGTGGCAGTCGCGGCTGTAGCCGGGCTCAGCCTGGGCATGCTCACCTCTTGCAAGTCGTACTCGAACAGCGGGTCTTACGTGCCGCCGACATCCAGTTCAGCCGTGGCCAGTGCCGCCGTCGCCCAGGTGACCTCGTCGTCGCCTGCAGCGCCGACTGCCGGGCTCGACCAGACAGTGACCGATAGTCCGTTGAGTTTTGTCGTGAGCAAGGTCCAGTGTGGAATTAGCTCGCTGACGAGCACCTACGAGACCGGCACGCCTACCCAGGGTCAGTTCTGCATCGTTGTGGTCACCGAAACCAACATCACGAATACGCCCCAGAGCACTGCGTCTGGCACGACCATGGCGGATGCCGAGGGGAACACCTACGGCACCGCCAGCGATATTGGTGCGCAAGTTGCCGCAGAGTACGTGTACCTCGGAAGCGACTTCCAGGCGGAGGCACAGATTAACCCAGGCAGCCACTACTCGGACGTCTTTGTGTTCGATGTGCCGCGCGGCGTTCAAGCTGCGACGGTAACGCTGTATGGCGACTTCGACAGTGCCGGCGTGACTGTCTCAGTGAGCTAGGGCAACCGTGCCCGCTGACGGGCGCGCAAGATCCCATGCGACCCGCGCGTGCCGTAGGGCCGTAAGTGCAGCGACCGCCCAAGGAGTGTAGCGACGTGGGCGGTCGCGCAGCGTACGGCCTGGAGGCTCAAAAGCCCGAGGACCGGAGGGAGGTAGGGCTTCTTCCCACCCAGCGTCACCACCTGCGCCAGCGTGCCCGTACGAGGACCGGCGCGAAGCGGAGCGCAGCACCGGGACGTAGGAAGGCCGACCACCAACCGCAAGCCGCGAACAGACGAGCGTCGGATAGTCGATGTCAAGGCCTAGATGTCCAGCTGTGCCGGGCGCGACGTACCCGTGGCTCGAATGGTGCAGCAGGTTAATGGCGGCGATCACATCGTGCTGAAGTGCAGGCTCTCGTCTTCCAACAAGTGGATTTGCGCACTTCGAACAGGTCCGTCAGTGAGCGCGTAAAAATCAGTTGTCTTCCGGTCGTCGCCTCGACCACCATGGTCCGCATGGATCTGTAGCCCTGCCACGTACCCGCAAGTCGACCTGTCGCGTCGATCGATCGACCCCGGAGCCTGAGGAACCCGGCTCCGGGGCGGTGATCGCGCTCTCGTGCGCACCCTTCAGATCCGTGGAGCCGCGGCCTCGCCCGCGAGAGCTCCCGTCGCAGCCTCGGAAGATCAACTAAATCCATGAATACTGACCGCAAGGTCCTGTGGGCCGTGCGTGAGTCCGGCCTGCCCACCGTCGTGAGACCCTGCGTGGACTGCTCCGGCGCGCGCCACCGTCCCTCGGGCAAGTTCCGCGTCAACGCGAACGGCAAGCTCATCGACGTGTGGTTGCTGCTGTGCTGCGCGGGTTGCGGCCGGACCTCGAAAGTGCCCGTCCACGAACGCGTCCACGTGCAGTCGCTGGATCGCGCGGACCGGATGGCCTACGAGGCCAACGATCCGGCCATGGTGCGCGTGCGGACCATGAGCGCCTCGCTCGCCGCGAGGAACGGATACCGCCTCGACTGGACCGGCACCTGGCAACTCGAGACGGACACGCCCTTCTACGCACCGGACGACCGGGCGCCGCTCAGGGTACTGATCAGCTTCGAGCTGCCCGCACCGGTACGCGTCGAACGGCTGCTGATGCTCGGACTCGGCCTCAGCCGCGCCGAGGTGCGGCGCATGGCCGCCGACGGACGCATCCGCTCGCCGCTGGCCCTGGACGCCAAGGCGCATCAGGATTTCGAGCTCACTGTCGGCTGGGCCGGTCCCGACGGTCCTTAGCAGGCGCTAACTACGCCAGGCGCTGCGGGCCCGGAAATACGCGGGGGCGGCGATGCGCAGGGCCTTGGCCTTGCTGAAGCCGTGGCGCACGCCGAAGACCTGGTAGTCGGCCTGCTCAAGCGAGTCGAGGATGCCGGCGTAGAGGGTCAGGGCGGTGCCGACGCACTCGCGGCTCGAGGGGTGCAGCAGGTTGATCGCGGCGTGCGCTTCGGCGTAGTACGCGCGGGCCCGCTCGGTCTCGAACTTCAGCAGGGCACAAATACCGTCGGTCATGGTGCGGGCCTCGAAGTCGGCGCGGGTGACGCCGAACCTGTCCAGATCCTCCTGCGGCAGGTAGAGGCGGCCGCGGCCGAGGTCCTCGTCGATGTCGCGCAGGAAGTTCGTAAGCTGCAATGCGTAGCCCACCGTAATGGATCCCTCGGTGGCCGAGGGATCCAGCGGTTCGAGGATCGGGATCAGTTGCAGGCCGAGCAGCGCCGCCGCGCCGTACATGTACTTGAGCAGTTCGTCGTACGTCGCGTAGTCGGTGACCGTCAGGTCGCTGCGCATCGTGTCGCTGAAGGCATGGAAGTGCTCGATCGGGATGTCCCAGGTCAGCGCCGTGTGCGCGGCGGCCTTGAGGACCGGGTCGTCCGAGTCGCCCTCCTTGAGCGCGAGCTCGTATGCCGCGATGCGCGCGTCGAGGCGGGCCTCCTGGGCCGCGACGTCCGGCACGCTCGGATCGTCCACGATCTCGTCCAGCATTCGAGCGTGCGCGTAGAGCGAGTCGATGTACGGGCGCTTGGCCGGCGGCAGCATCAGGCAGCCCGCGTAGAACGACGGATCGTACTTGCGGTGGATCGCCTTGCACCGCGCGTAGGCGGCGGCCATGGCAGGGTCCTGCATCCGGCGCTGTTCCGCCTCTACATCCACACGCATCGTCACGCGGCGATTGTAGTGGTGCCTGGCAGGTGCGGTGGGCGCACCCGCCGCACCATCGGGCACGTGCTACCCGACGAACTTCGTCGGCCTGACAGCGACCGCCACGCGCTGCGGCGCGTCGTCCGGCGTCTCCGGCTCGCCCTTGTACCACTGGGACAGCCGCTGGTAGAGCTTCGCCTCCGGGTCCGCGTCGATGTGGTCGACGACGCCGCGGATCTCGACGTAGCCGTACAGGTCGTCCGGGTCGAGGATCGAGATCGACACGCGCGGCTCGTGCGCGATGTTCTTGTATTTCTGCCGGTAGTTCGTGTGCGTGAACCAGATGTACTCGCCGTCCCAGATGAACCACATCGGGTTCACCTGCGGCGCGCCGTCGGGCCGGGTGGTCGCGAGATTCACCAGGATCGGCTTGCCGAGCAGCTCTCTGGCACGCTCGGGGATCTCAACCATTGTCGGAATCTCCAGGAAGTCGGGGCTTATGGCCACGGGTATCTGTAATAGATCCTAAGGCTCCGCGGGGATTTCGAAGCTGACCTCGGCGGTCTCGACCGTGTTGCCGCGGCGGCCCGGCGCGGTCTGGAACTTCCAGTACAGGTTGGTGTGCGCGATCACCAGCTCCGGCGGCGGCGCGCCGTACGAGCTGAGGTCCTCGGTCGTGTGCGCGTCCGCGACGAGCACCGCGTCGTAGCCGCGGGTTATCGCGCCGTGCAGGGTCGAGCGGATGCACGCGTCGGTCTGCGCCCCGGCGACCACGAGCCTGCCGACGCCGCGCTCGGCGAGCACCGACTCGAGCTCGGTCGCCTCGAACGAGTCGCCGTAGCGCTTGTGCACCAGCGGCTCCTTGTCGTCGCGCACGAGCTCCGGCACGTACTCCCAGGCCTCGCTGCCCTCGGTCAGCTCGTCCTCGTCGGAGTGCTGGATCCACACGACCGGCACGCCCTCGGCGCGGGCCCGGGCCACCAGGCTGTTGATGTTCGCGACGACCTCGTCGCGGCGGATGGCGCCCGTGACGACGCCGTTTTGCACATCGATCACGAGCAGGGCGGTATGGGGCCGATCGGTCAGCGTCGTCATGGCGGTACTCCGATCTGAAGGGGGATTCCTCGGTCACCATCCACCGTACGTCGAGCCACCGACAGAAGCCGGACGGTGTCGGCGGGCTCCGGACGCTTGACGAGCCCCACATCCGGAGGCACACTCACGTCGCTGTCCAGTTATGTTCTTTTGTGTTCGAATACGATAGCTGCCCTCCGCATTCGACGATGGAGTTGAAACCGGTGGACCACCGCATCCCACGTCCCCTTATCTCACGCATTCTGCTCACCCTCACCGCCCTGCTGGCCGCGCTCCTCATTCCCGCCCTGCCCGCGCACGCCGACACGGTCTCGACCTTCACCCCGGGCGCCGCCTGGGACGACTCGTCCGGCAACGCCCTTCAGACGCACGGCCTCGGCATCCTCAAGGTCGGCAGCACCTGGTACGCCTACGGCGAGGACAAGGCCGGGGAGACCTCGGCGAACACGGCCTTCCAGGCGATCCCCTGCTACAGCTCGACCGACCTGCAGCACTGGACCTTCCAGGGCGACGCGCTGACCGTGCAGTCCAGCGGCGACCTCGGCCCGGACCGCATCGTGGAGCGGCCGAAGGTCATCTACAACTCGTCCACGGGCGAATACGTCATGTGGATGCACATCGACAACGAGAGCTACTCTGCGGCTGAGGCGGGCGTCGCCGAGAGCACCACGCCCTGCGGCCCGTACACCTACCTCGGCGCCTCGCAGCCGCTCGGCTTCCAGAGCCGCGACATCGGCCTGTTCCAGGACACGAACGGTACCGCGTACCTGCTCACCGAGGACCGCGCCAACGGCCTGCGGATCGACGAGCTCGCCTCGAACTATCTCAGTGTCGTGAGTGCGGGCTCTGCGAACGGCGGCAGCGTGGCGCTGTTCGCGGACTACGAGGCGCCCACGATGGTCAAGGCGAACGGCCGCTACTACCTGCTCGCCTCGCATCTGAGCGGTTGGGCCGCGAACGACGACGTGTATGCGAGCTCGACGTCGCTCTCCAGCGGATGGACGTCGTTCCAGAACTTCGCGCCTGCGGGCACTGACACGTACGACACTCAGGCCGCGAACATCATCCCTGTCTCGGGGAGTTCGGGTACCACCTACATCTACGCGGGCGATCGGTGGGAGACATCAGACCTCGGCGATTCCCCGTTGATCTGGCTCCCGCTGACGCTATCCGGCACGACCGTGAACGTCGGCTGGCAGAACTCGTGGTCCCTCGACGTGACGACAGGCGAGCTGACCTCCGAGTCGTCCAATCCGACCGCCGGGACCTACACGCTGACCAACGGTAAGAGCTCTGATCTGATGGACGTGAGCGGAGCCTCCACATCCACCGGCGCCGACATCATCCAATGGCCGTCGAACGGCGGCACCAACCAGGAGTGGACGATCAGCCACGTCTCCGGGACCAGCGACGTGTACACGCTGACGAGCGTGCACAGCGGCCTGTGCCTGGACGTGCCGAGCAGTTCCACAACCGAGGGCGTGCAGCTCGATCAGTGGACCTGCAACGGCGGCACGAACCAGGAATGGGCGCTCGACCCGGTCGGCTCGTACGGCACCTCGGGAGACGCCGTCTACCAGCTGACCAGCCTGGAAAGCGGCTACACCGCCGAGGACGAGAGCAACTCCACCACCGAGGGCACGGCCATCGACCAGTGGGCGACCAACGGTGGCAGCAACCAGCAGTGGACGCTCGGCAGCGTCGGCTAGCGGCCGAGGAGTAGCTAGGCGCGGGTGGGGCGGGATGCCGTCCCACCCGCGTGCACTTCAGGCGGCGCTGAGCACGTACTCCGGCGGCGCCTGCTCCCCGTCCCCGTGATGCAGGCGGAGCGCGTCGGCGAAGCGGCTGACGGCGCGGGTCAGGGATTCGCGGGTCTCGTCCGCGAACACGCTGCGGCCGTCCTGAGTTCGAGTGATGTCGCTGTCGAGCAGGAAGTAGCCCTGCACCACGTGCGCCGGACCCAGCGAGGTGAGCACGGGACGCAGCGCGTAGTCGATCGCGAGGACGTGCGCCATCGAGCCGCCGGTGGCCAGCGGCAGGACCACCTTGCCGGACAGGCCGGACTGGGGGAGCAGGTCGAGCAGCGTCTTGAGCAGGCCCGAGTACGAGGCCTTATAGACCGGCGTCACCACGACCACCCCCTGCGCCTGTTCGAACATTTGCAGCGCCCCGGCTATCGCGGGATGGGAGGTGTCGGCGCCGAGCAGCGCGGCGGGAGGCAGGTCGCGGGCGTCGAGCGCGAGCACGGTGTGCGAGCCGAGGGCGGACAGCTGCTCGTCGACGAGGCGGCGGGTGGCGGCGGACTTCGAGGTCGCGGAGGGGCTCGCGGAAACGGTCAGAACGGTGGCCATGGCGGTGTGAGACCTTCGATGCTCGGCGGGAAAGACGACTGGGGGACCGGCCGACCGGCGACGGGGTCGCGGCGGCTCTTCCGGCGTCCGGTGCCGCGGACGCCGAGCAATTGACACCATGATGAGTCTATTTTGGTAAGGTGCCCCGCGCAAGCCGTTCGGCGGTCCACCGCCCGCCAGGCCCCGGTGAGGAGAAGACTCGACCCGATGCGCATCTCAGCCAGAACCGACTACGCGGTCCGCGTGCTCGTGTCGTTGGCGGCCGACGCCTCGCGTCCGCTGACCTGCGAGAGCATCGCGGCCCAGCAGCAGATCCCGTACCGGTTCCTCAAATCCGTCGTGCGCGATCTGCGCGTGGCCGGGCTGGTCCGCAGCCAGCGCGGCTGCGAGGGCGGCTACTGGCTCGGCCGCGAGGCGGGGACCATCTCCCTGGCCGACGTGGTGGCCGCCGTCGACGGCGAGCTGCTGACGGTCAACGGCGAGGTCCCGGCCGCGGCCGGCTATCCGGAACCGGCCGACCGGCTCGAGGTGCTCTGGCGCGGGCTGCGCGCCCGGCTCGCCTCGGTCTTCGCCGGGGTCACCATCGCCGACCTGCTCAGCGAGGAACCCGGAAGTCCCGCCGCCGCCCTGTTCGCCGAGGCGGCCACCGTCGCGCTGCCCGCCTGACCCGAGACACGCCCGAGGAGACACCATGACGGACCACTGGCACGCCGAGCTGCGGCACGTGCGCGGCACGGAGCTGAGCGGAAACACCAACCAGACCACCGGGATGACCCGCCTCGAGGCGATCTCCGGCAAGACGGTCGGCTCGACGAAGGTGTGGATGGGCCAGACGCACGTCGCCCCGCTCACCAACTCCGGCGACCACCACCACGGCGAGGCCGAGACCGCGATCTACGTCGTCTCCGGCAACCCGGTCTTCGTCTTCGCCGAGGGCGAGAACGAGGTCCGGATCGAGACCGAGCCCGGAGATTACATCTTCGTGCCGCCGTACGCGCCGCACCGCGAGGAGAACCCCGGCGCCGAAGAGGCCGTCGTGGTGATCGCGCGCAGCAGCCAGGAGGGCGTCGTGGTCAACCTGCCGAGCCTGTGGGCGCCGGTGGATCGGGACGCGGACCCGGCCGACTCCGGCGGCGAGTGCGCATGACGGGGCTGCTGCGGGTCACCGAGTACACCGATCCGGCCTGCCCCTGGGCCTGGGGTTCGGAGCCGAAGTTCCGCTGGCTGCGGGACGTGCTCGCGGCGGCGGACGACGCGGTGGCCTGGCGGGTCGTCTTCGGGATCCTGTTCGACGAGGGGGAGCTGCCCGCGCCCGATCCAACCGCCGAGGCCGCCTGGTACCTCGAGGAGCTTCGGGAGATCTCGGGGCACACGGGAGCGCCGTGCCCGGAGAAGCTGGAGTGGGTCACGGCCACGAGTTGGCCCGCGTCCCTCGCGGCCAAGGCGGCGGAGCGGCAGGGGACGCGGGTGGCCGAGGCGGTCATGCACAGGCTGCGGGAGACGACGTTCCTGGACGGCCGTCCGGCGGATACGCCGGAGCGGGTTTTGGTGGCGATAGGTGAAATTCCTGGCATTGATCTTGAAAGGTTGGCGCGCGAAGCGGCGTCGCCCGAGATTCTGGAAGCCGTCCGCCGAGACCACGCGGAAACCCGTGATCCGTGCCCCGAGGTCTTCGCCATCGACGAGCCGCTCCGGCATCCCGGCCGGGCCAAGCCGCTCGGTGAGGACCCTGATGACGGCTACCGATACGCCCTGCCCACGCTGGTCTTCGACGGTCCCGGGGGACGCGCCGTGGCCGCCGGCTGGCGCCGTTCGACCGAGTACCTGGACGCCGTCCGGCGGGCCGCGCCGAGCCTCGCGGAGCTGTGCGATCGGGCCGCCGCCGCGTCTCGTTGAATAAGACACCACGATGTATCAATTGACAGCGGGCCGCTGACCCGCCACGATGGCCGCATGACTTGGACGCACCCCGGCGTGGTTTGCCGCTACGTCGACCTCCGGCGCACCTCCAGCGCCCTGTGTTGCCGCTAATCAAGTCCCGAGCTTCTTAGAGCTTCGGCCTCGGGGCACGTACCGCCCGGCCCTTCCGCGCTCGCCACGGCGAGTCCCGCGTGATCCACGGCCGCACCGTGCGGCGCGAGACACCGGCCCCCGCCGATACTCCACCCTCTTCATTCCGCAGGCCCCGCATGGTTCGGGGCGGCCCCTCGCGTGCCGGCGAGGAGCCGCGCCGACCTGTGGGCGGCCTCGGCCCGCGCCATGCCGCCATGCGCGCTCCATAAAATCAACTTTTTTGTATATAGATAAGGTCTTGTGATTCCTCATGGAAACCACGATCAGCAGACGCGGCGTGCTCGCCATCACCGCGGGCATCGGAGCCGGTAGCGCATTGACTCTGGCCGGTTGCAGCGCCGACTCCTCCGACTCGGCCAACGCGGCGTCCGGGGGCGGCAGCGGCGTCGGCGGCACCCTGAAATGGGGCTGGGACCTGCCCACCTCCTGGGATCCGATCAAATCCTCGGCCGGCTGGGACGTGCACGCGCTCTCCCTCGTCTACGCGGGCCTGACCCAGGAGGACGAGGCGGGCAACGCGATCCCGGCGCTGGCCACCGGCTGGACGTACAACGCCGACGGCACCGAGGTCGCCTTCACCCTGCGCTCCGGCCTCAAGTTCAGCGACGGCTCGGCGCTCGACGCCACCGCCGCCGCCAAGAGCCTCGAACGATCCCGCACCGACCCGGGCTCGCTGGTCTCCTCGCAGCTGATCACGGTCGCGAGCTTCACCGCCGTCGGCACGGACACCGTCGTGGCCAAGCTCAAGACCCCGAACTTCCAGATCCCGACCCTGCTCGCGGGCAAGACCGGGATGCTCGTGAGCCCGACAGCCTTCGAGGCGAACGCGACGGGTCTCTCGCTCAAGCCCGTCGGCGCCGGTCCCTTCCAGCTGACCGCGTACACCGAGAACGCCTCGGCCACACTGGTCCGCTTCCCCGGCTTCTGGAACGCCTCGAAAATCCACATCGAGAACTTCGAGCTCTACCCGCTGCCGGACGCCTCGACCGTCGTCGCGGGGCTCGAATCAGGGCAGTACAACGTCGCGTCGATCCCGGGCAGCGAGGTGGCCGCGGCCAAGGAGGCGGGCCTCCAGATCCAGGTCATCGACTCGCTGGTGGTCGCGGTGCTCGACATCAACGACGCGATCGCCCCCTTCGACGACGACAACGTGGTGCTCGCGCTCAAGTACGCCGTCGATCGCAGTGCCCTGCTGCAGACCGCGCAGTTCGGCTACGGCGAGGTCGCCTACCAGCCCTTCCCCAAGGGCTACGTCGGCTACAACGATGCGATCGGCTCGCCCTACGCCCTCAACGCGGCCAAGGCGAAGTCGCTGCTGGCCGCGTCGAAGTACGGAGCGAACCCGACCGTTGCGATCACCACGTACGTGGCGGCCGGAGTCGCCGAGCAGTTGCAGTCCCAGCTCCAGGCGGTCGGATTCAACGCGACCATCAAGGTGATCCCCGAGGCACAGTTCAGCGAGTTGGTCTACATCCAGCACTCCGAGCAGCTCACCGTGGACGCCTTCGCCGGACGCGACTCGGCGGTGCAGGCCTTCCAGGTGCTCTTCGGCGAGCAGGGCCTGCTCAACCCGGGCCGACACGCATATCCCGCTCTTCAGGCGGAACTGACGCAGGTCAACGAGACGCCGCTGGACAGCTCCAAGTACCCAGGCCTGCTGCAGGCGGCGACCGCCACAGCCGTGAAGCAGGCCCCGAACGTGTTCCTCTACACCGAGCCGCGCATCCTGGCCCGCGCCTCCAGCGTCAGCGCGCTGCCCGAGTACCTGGTCGTCCAGCGCTTCGAGGGGGTGACGACGAGTTGAGCGGATTCACTGGCGCGTTGCGAGCCGCGGTGCGGCTGGTCTCCGTGCCGGTCACGGTGTTCCTCATCGCCACCTTCTCGACCTACGCGCTCGGCGCCCTCGGCGGCGCGAACCCGGCCGCCACGGTGCTCGGCCAGGACGCCACCGCCGGGCAGATCGCGCAGCTCAACCACCAGTTCGGGCTCGACAAGCCGTTCCTCGTGCAGTACTTCGACTGGCTCGGGCACGCGCTGACCGGAAACCTCGGCGTCTCCTACTTCACCTCGATCCCGGTCGCCACCTCGATCGGCCAGGCGTTCCCGGTGGACCTCTCGCTCGCGCTGCTCGCCCTCGGCCTCGCGGTCGTGTTCGGCGGCGCGGCCGGGATCACCGCGGCGCTGCGGCGCGGCGGCTGGTTCGACCGGGCGGTATCAGCGGTCTGCTCCGGGCTGGCGACGGTGCCGCCGTTCCTGGTCGGCATCACGCTGATCGTGCTGTTCGCGGTCGTCTTCCGGCTGCTGCCCTCCGGCGGGTACGTGCCGTTCACCCAGGACCCGGGCCAGTGGCTGCGATTCGCCATCCTCCCCTCGATCGCGCTGAGCGCGGAGGGCGCGGCGGCCATCGCCCGCCAGCTGCGCACCTCGCTGGTCGGGGCTCTCCAGGAGAACTACGTGCTCGGCGCGGCGGCGCGTGGCCTGTCCGTCCGCAGAACCCTGTTCCGGCACGTGCTGCGCAACGCGGCCGGACCGGCGTTGACCGTGCTCGGCGTGCAGATCCCGCTGCTGATCGGCGGCGCGGTCGTGGCCGAGAAGATGTTCGCGCTTCCGGGAGTCGCGCAGTTGGCCCTGCAAGCCGGGTCCGAGCGCGACGTGCCGGTGATCCAAGGGGCGCTTCTTGTCACGATCGGCGTCGTGCTGGTCAGCAACATCATCGTCAACGCGGTGCTGTTCCGGATCACGCCGCAGGCCAGGCGGGGTACGCGCTCGGCCCGGCGTCGCGTGACGCTCCCGTCGGTCGGAGGTGCGGCCGCATGAGCGCGCGACGTCCCGGAGCGTTTCGGCGGGCCCTCCGGCTCACCAGCGCCCGAATAGCCCTCGGCATCATCCTGCTGATAGTCGTCCTGGCGTTCTTCGGCGGTGTGCTCGCGCCGCAGAACCCGCTGGCACAGAACACGAACGTCGTACTGCAGGGCCCAAGCTCCCATCACTGGCTCGGCACCGACTACCTCGGCCGCGACGTTCTCAGCCGCCTGATGGCCGGGACCGGCCGGTCCGTGGCCGGCGCGCTCGAGGCGGTCGGCATCGGGCTGCTGCTCGGCGTGCTGCCCGGCCTCGCCTCGCTGTGGCTCGGTCGCACGTACGAGTGGATCTCGCTGCGCATCGTGGACGCCTTCATGACGCTGCCGTACGTCGTGTTCGCGGTGGCCGTCACCGGATTCTTCGGCAACAGCCTGATCGCGGCGATGACGGCCGTCGGCGTGCTGATCTCGCCGCTGTACTTCCGCGTCACCCGGGCCGCCGCGCTCGGGCTGACCAGGACGCAGTACGTCGAGGCCGCCGAGCTGTTCGGCTCGTCGCGTCGCAGGGTGCTGCGCACGCACCTGTGGAGCAAGATCCTGCCGACGCTCGCGGTCACCACGGCGCAGGCGCTGGCCTCGGCGCTGCTGATCGTCTCGTCGCTGGCCTTCCTCGGGTTGGGCGTCGAGCCGCCGCTGCCGACCTGGGGCGAGCTGCTCAGCTCAGACCTCGACTATCTCGCGCAGCAGCCGTGGGCGCCGCTGTTCCCCGGCCTGCTGATCATGCTGGTGGCGGGCGCCCTGAACGCGTTCGCCGACGCGATCCGGGACACTGGAACCACGCAGGTCGTGGCCGCGGATCCCGCGGAAGACGCGTCGGCCGAGGCTGACGAACCGATCGCTGTCGGCATCGCCCCCGTCGCCCAGCCCGTGCTTCGCGTCGAGGGACTGCGGGTGACGGTCAACGGTGGCGGAACCGAGGCCGTGCACGGCGTGTCCTTCGAGGTCGGGCGCGGCGAGATCGTCGGCTTGGTAGGTGAGTCGGGGAGTGGAAAGAGCCTGACGTGCCGCGCGGTCACCGGCCTGCTCGCCCCCGGTTGCGCGCTGTCGTCTGGAACCGTCGAGCTCCTCGGCGAGGACGAAACACCGCCTGTCGACCTGGCCGCCCTCGACCGTGCGGCCTGGAACAAGGTCCGCGGACCGCGCATCGGCATCGTCTTCCAGGACCCCGCCTCGTATCTGAACCCTTCGATTCCAGTCGGCAAGCAGTTGGTCGAGACGATCCGCGTCCACGACAAGACCTTGAGCCGAACCGCGGCCAGGCAGCGCGCGATCGAGCTGTTCGCCTCGGTCGGCCTGCGCGACGCGGAGACCGTCTACCGGCAGTACCCGCACGAGCTGTCCGGCGGCATGGCCCAGCGCGTGCTGATCGCGATCGCCATCAGCGGCGACCCCGACCTGCTGATCGCCGACGAGGCGACGAGCGCGCTGGACGTGCTCGTGCAGGCCGAGGTGCTCGACCTGCTGCGCGGCCTCGTCCGGGACCGCGGACTCGCGCTGCTGCTGGTCACGCACGACCTGGCGGTGGTCGCCGAACTCTGCGACCGGGTGCTCGTGTGCGACCGGGGCCGGATCGTCGAGCAGGGTCCGGTGGCGAACGTCTGGTCCGAACTGGTGGGAGCCGAGTCATGAGCCTCCTCAGCGTCTCAGAGCTGACCGTCGCATACGGCGACCACCGGCACGCGCCCGCTGTCCTCCAGGGAATCGATCTCGACGTCCAGTCGGGCGAGATCCTCGGCGTGATCGGCGAGACCGGCTCCGGTAAGACCACGCTCGCCCGGACGATCGCCGGCCTCGTCCCGGCACGCGGCGGCCGGATCGAGTTCGACGGGGTGGAACTCAGTGCCCTGCGCGGAAAGGGGCTTCGCGAGTTCCGCCGGCGCGGCCGGCTTCAGCTCGTCTTCCAGGATCCGCTGCGCGCGCTCGACCCGGATCTGACCGTCGCCGAGTCCATCGCGGAGCCCCTGGACGCGGCCGGGACCGGCGACCGGGCCGAGCGCGCGGAACGTGCCGCGAAGGCGCTCGAAGCCGTCGGCCTCGGCGCGGAACTGGGCGACCGGCTGCCGGGAAGGATCTCCGGCGGCCAGCGGCAGCGCGTGCTGCTGGCCCGCGCCCTGGTCACCGAGCCCCGCCTGCTGATCTGCGACGAGCCGGTCAGCGCACTCGACGCCGCCAACCGGGCCCACGTGCTGCGGCTGCTGCTCGACCTGCGTGACAAGACCGGCGTCGCGGTCTTGGTCATCTCGCACGACCTGCAGTCGCTCGCCGGATTCGCCGACCGCGTCGCCGTGCTCTATCAGGGCCGCATCGTCGAGCAGGGCTCGGCGCGCCAGGTTCTCGACGATCCGCAGCACCCGTACACGCAAAGACTGCTCGCTGCCACGCCTCGACTTCGAGCACTGACTTCTTCTCCAGGAGCCTGATTCATCATGACCATCGAATTCATCGGCATCGCGCACACCCGTCCCGGCAGCGAGAGCGAGGCCGCCGACCCCGACACCCCGCTCATCCAGCCCGAGTACCTGAAGGCGATCGCCCAGGCGCACGAGGACTCCGGCTTCGACCGCGTACTCGTCGCGCACTCCTCCGCCTCCCCGGACGGCTTCACGATCGCCGACCAGATCCTCACGCACACCCGGCGCATCGGCGTACTGCTCGCCCACCGCCCCGGCTTCGTCGCCCCGACCTACGCCGCGCGCAAGTACGCCACGCTCGACGCCTTCCACCCCGGCCGCGTCGCCCTGCACACCATCTCCGGCGGCGACGACAAGGACCAGGCCCGCGACGGCGACATCAGCGACAAGCCCGCGCGCTACCGCCGTTCCGACGAGTTCCTCAGCATCGTGCGCAAGGAATGGGAGTCGACCGAGCCCTTCGACTTCGAGGGCGAGTTCTACACCGTCAAGGGCGGCTGGTCCGCGGTCCGTCCGGCGCTCGGCGGGATCCCGATCTACTTCGGCGGCGCCTCCGAGGACGCCATCCGGGTCGGCGGCAAGCAGGCGGACGTCTACGCGTTCTGGGGCGAGCCCCTGGCCGGGATCGCGGAGCGGATCGAACAGGTCCGCGCGGCCGCCGCGCCCTACGGCCGGGACCCGAAGTTCAGCGTCAGCCTGCGGCCGATCCCGGCGGCGACCGAGGCCGAGGCGTGGGAGCGCGCCGCGCACATCCTGGAGCTGACGAAGGAGCGGACCGGCCAGCTGCAGAAGTCCTGGGGCTGGGGTGGTGCCAAGCGCGACCACGCCGCCGCGCGCGGCTCGCAGCGCTTGCTCGAGTATGCCGCTCAGGGCGACGTGCACGACAAGCGGCTGTGGACGGCCGTGGCCAAGGAGACCGGCGCCGCAGGCAACTCAACCGCGCTCGTCGGCAGCTACGAGCAGGTCGCCGAGGCGCTGGGAAAGTACGTGAAGCTCGGCGTCAGCACTCTGCTGATCCGCGGCTTCGAGCCGCTGGACGACGCGCGCGACTACGGCAAGCTCGTGCAGCTCGTGCGTGAGTCGGATGAGGCCGGCCAACTTGTCGGTGCTTCGGCGTAAGGGAGCTGATCTCGGTGAGCAGCAGCGTGCCGACCACGTCCCACTGGGGCGCCTACAGCGTGCGCGCGGACTCCGGAGGTGGGATCGCGGTCACCCCGCATCCCGCCGACTCGACGTGGGCGACGTCAGCCGGGCCGCGAAGGTCGCCGGTCGCGCGGCCGTCCGGCTCAACCCGCAGGACGCGGCGTCGCGCGGGATCGCGGACGGCGACGTCGTGCACATCTACAACGACCGTGGCGCGTGCCTGGCCGGGGCGGTGTTGTCGGACGACGTGCGGTGCGGGGTGATCCAACTGCCGACCGGAGCGTGGTACGACCCGTCGCCCGAGGACCCGGGCTGCTGCGTGCACGGCAACCCGAACGGCGTGACCGTTGACGTCCCCTCCTCGCGGCTGTCCCAAGGCTGCACCGGCCAGCACGCGCTCGTCCAGGTAAAGCGGTTTGAAGGTGACCCGCCGCAGGTTACTGTCACCGAACCGCCCATCCTGCTCCGGAAGGAAGACCTGTGACTCAACCCACTGTGACCAATCTGCCGCCGCTCGCGCTCGATCGGCTGCCCGAGGTCGCCGCGCGGCTGGCCGCCGAGGCCGAACGGCACGACCGCGAGGCCTCGTTCCCGGTCGAGGGCATCGAGCAGGTCCACGCGGCAGGCCTGCTCACGGCGACCGTCGGCGCGCAGTACGGGGGTCCCGGCGCGGGCCTGGCCACGGTCGTCGAGATCCTGCGCGTGCTGGGCTCGGCGGACCCCTCCGTCGCGCTCGTCACCGCGATGACGCTGTTCAACCACGCTGCCCAGGCCGTCTCCGCCAACTGGCCGACCCGGCACTACAGCCAACTGCTGGAGGATTCGGCGAAGGCCCCCACCCTCGTCAATGCCCTGAGAGTCGAACCCGAACTCGGCACCCCGGCACGCGGCGGCCTGCCCGCCACGATCGCGCGCCGCGACCCGGAGACCGACGACTGGCTGCTGACCGGCCACAAGATCTTCTCCACCGGCGCGGTCGGCCTGCGCTGGCTGTCGGTCTGGGCGCGCACGGACGAGGAGGCGCCGCGTGTCGGCGCGTTCCTGGTGCGCGCGGATGAGCCCGGCCGCGTGGACGGCCTGCGGATCGAGCCGACCTGGGACCACCTCGGCCTGCGCGCGAGCCGGAGCGACGACGTATTTTTTGAGAGCGTCCGCATCCCCGGCGACGCCACCTCAGGCCTCGTAGATCCGACGACCACCGACCCGCGCCGCGACCCCGGCCTGGTCGCCTGGAACAACCTCGGCCTGACGGCGCTCTACCTCGGCGTCGCGCAGGCCGCGCGCGATTGGCTGATCACCTTCCTCAACGAGCGGACCCCGAGCGCGCTCGGCAAGCCGCTCGCCACCGTGCCCCGCTTCCAAAGCGAGGTCGGCCAGATCGAGGCGCAACTCGTGGCCGCCGTGGACCTGGTATCGGCGCTCGCCTTGCGTTTCGATGCCGGTGACCCCGAGGCCGCAAGGCACGCTCCGGCGGCCAAGCTCATCGGCACCCGCGCCGCGATCGACGCGGTGGAACGAGCGGTCGCCCTCATCGGCAACAACGCCCTGACCCGCCGCAACCCGCTCGAGCGTCACCTGCGCGACGTGCTCTGCTCCCGCGTGCACACGCCGCAGGACGACTCGATCCTCGCGGGCCTCGGCCAAGCCGCCCTCGCCCGCTACTCCGCCCCTTCCTAGAACGGATGATCCGCAGATGCCCATCGAATTCATCGGCATGATCGGCACGAAGCTCGGCTCGGAGACAATCCGCGCGCAGGGCCCTGTCATCGACCCCGGATACACCAAGCGTTTCGCCCGCGCGCACGAGGACGCGGGCTTCGACCGGATCCTGATCGGCTACGGCTCCGGCTACCCCGAAGGTTCCCAGGTCGCGGCGTACGCGGCGGCGCACACCGAGCGCATCAGCCTGCTGATCGCGCACCGCCCCGGCTTCGTCGCCCCGACCCTCGCCGCGCGCCAGTTCGCCACGCTCGACCAGTTCAGCGGCGGCCGGGTGGCCGTGCACACGATCACCGGCGGCAACAACACCGAGCAGCGCCGCGACGGCGACTACCTCGAGAAGGACGAGCGGTACGCGCGCACCGACGAGTACCTCGGCATCCTGCGCCGGACCTGGGAGTCCGAAGAGCCCTTCAGCCACGAGGGCGAGTACTACAAGTTCGAGGACCACTACGCCGAGACCAAGCCCGCGCACCGCATCCCGCTCTACTTCGGCGGCTCCTCGCAGGCGGCGTACGAGGTCGGCGGCAAGCACGCGGACACCTTCGCGCTCTGGGGCGAGCCGCTGGCGGAGACAGCCGAGCAGATAGCGGCCGTGCACGCGGCGGCACGCGCGGCGGGTCGCACCGAACTGCCGGGCATCTCAGTGTCCTTCCGGCCGATCCTCGCCCCGACGGACGAGCTCGCCTGGGAGCGCGCCGAGGGGATCCTCGAGTCGATCAACAACGGATCAGGGTTCTTCTCCTCCAAGCGCAAGGCCTGGGTCGAGGCCGGGAAGCAGCCGGAGAACGTCGGCTCGCAGCGGCTCCTCGCCGCCGCGGACAAGGCCGACCGGCACGACCGCGCCCTCTGGACGGCCCCCGCCAAGGCCGCCGGCGCCGGCGGCAACTCGACCGCGCTCGTCGGCTCGCCCGAGACCGTCGCGCAGGCGCTGCTCGACTACGTGGACATCGGCGTGACGACGATCCTCATCCGCGGCTACGATCCGCTCAACGACGCCGTCGACTACGGCAGGGAACTGATCCCGCTGGTCCGCGCGGAGGTCGCCCGCCGGGACGCGGCCGTCGCCGCCGCCGGCACCGAGCTGGTCGGAGCCTCCCGATGACCACGACGTTCGAGGTCACGTCGTGGCTGCCGCCGACCCCCGGCCCGGCCGTGCGCGGCACCGTGATCCTGCTCCCCGGACGCGGCGAGCACGCGGGCGTCTACGAGCGCTTCGGCCGCCGCCTCGCCTTCGACGCGTACGCCGTGCACGCCCTGTCCGTCAGCCCCGACGACGACCCAGCCGCACTCCGCGACCAGGTCGCCGCGCTCGCCGCCGACGCCGTGGCCCCGGTGATCCTCGCAGGCTCCGACACCGGCGCCTTGCACGCGCTCGCTCTGGTCATCGGGGAAAAGGTCGACGTCGAGGGGTTGCTGCTCGCTGCCGCGCCCGGCGCGTCAGCCGGGTCGAGCGCGTTCGACGACCTGGCCGGATCGCCCGAGTGGGAGCAGGAACTCGCGCTGCGCTCCAGCTGCCCTGCCCATCGCGGCCGTCTCACCGAGGACGCCGGTTTCCGGCGCGGCAGCCTCTTCGACCCGGTGCCCGACCGGCTCCGCGCCTTCCTCGAGCTCGACGAATCAGAGTACGAAGCTCTTGCCGCGCCGACGCTCGTCGTGCACGGCGCAGCCGACCTGCTCGCCCCGCCCGCCCTCGCGACCAGGCTCGTCTCCCGGCTGTCTCAGGCTGAGCTCGTGCTCGTCGCGGGCGCACCGCACGATGTGCTCAACGACGCCACGCACCGCAGCGTCGCCGCCGCCATCGTGCAGTGGCTTGAGCGGCTGCGCGGCGGAGCCCCCTTCACCCGGATCATCGAACACGCATGACCTCGTCGGCTCCCGCTCTCTTCCATTGGTTCCTGCCCACCTCCGGCGACGGCCGTGAGGTGGTCGGCTGGGTGCACTCGCGGGTCGCGACCGGCGACCCGCGGGCGGTCGGGCGGGCGCCGGACTTCGACTACCTGGCCGACGTGGCGCGTGCAGCGGACCGACTCGGCTTCGAGTCCGTACTTACCCCGACCGGCACGTGGTGCGAGGACGCATGGGTCACCACGTCCGCGCTCGCGTCGCTGACCAGCAGGCTCAAGTTCATCGTCGCGTTCCGGCCGGACACGCTCTCGCCGACGCTCGCCGCGCAGATGGCCGCGACCTTCCAGCGCGTGTCCGGCGGCCGGCTGCTGCTCAACGTCGTCAACGGCGGCGACGACGAGGAGCAGCGGCGGTACGGCGACTGGCTCGACCACGACCGGCGTTACGCGCGCACCGACGAGTTCCTTCGTGTTCTGCGCGGTGCGTGGTCGGGCACGCCGTTCGATTTCGAGGGGGAGCACTACCAGGTCGCCGGGGCCACTGTCGGACGCGTGCCGGAGCCGGTCCCGCGGATCTTCCTCGGCGGCGCGTCGGACGCCGCCGCCGAGGTCTCCGCCAGACACGCCGACGTGCACCTGATCTGGGGCGAAGCCCCGGCCGCGGTCGCCGAGCAGATGGACAAGGTTCGCAAGTACGCTGCGACCGGTTCCGGCCCGACGTTCGGTGTGCGCTTCCACGTCATCACGCGGGACACGCCCGAGCAGGCGTGGGCCGAGGCGGACCGGCTGCTCGAGGCCATGGACCCGCACGCGATCGCCGTGGCCCAGGAACGCTTCCGCAACTCGGTCTCCGTCGGTCAACGGCGGATGGCCGCGCTGCACGGCGGCAGCAAAGAGGGGCTGACCGTCTATCCCAATGTATGGGCCGGTTTCGGCCTGCTACGACGCCATGCCGGCACCGCCCTCGTCGGCAGCCACGAGCAGGTCGCCGAGCGGATCGAGGAGTACCGGGCCCTCGGCATCGAGCACTTCATCCTCTCCGGCCAACCGCACCTGGAGGAGGCGTACCGCTTCGCCGAGGGCGTGCTGCCGCTGATTTCCTAGCTTTCTACTTCCTCCGGTGCCGGTTACGTTGCCCCACCGCCGGAATCTCAATAGTCTGAGTCACGTCGCCCGTCACGACCGCTCCACGCTTCCGACGCTTGACGAAGAAGACCATCCCACCGGCCGCCGCAGCCACTGCGGCGGCCCCGGTCGCTCCGGCGACCTCCAGCGACGAGCCGCCGCCCGAACCCCCGACGTTGCCGCTGCTCGCCGAGTCCGCTCCGGGTGCCGCTGCCGAGCCCGAGGCCAACGTGAGCGCGGCAGCGGTCGTGGCCGTGCCCGCACTGAGGACAACGTCGTGCCCTGAGTCACCCGCGTAATCGATGGTGAACTGCTGGCCGCCGACAGTCAGGTGCGCTCCCTGCGGCAACCCGCTGAACGTGCCGGAGACCGCCTGCGAGCCGGTCTCGTGGATCAGCACGACCTTGCCTCCGGCCGGAACCTTCGGCATGGACGTCACCGAAAGCGTGCCACCGAGCTTGATTGCACCGCTCACCTGGATCGGAGCACCAGTCGGCGACGTGGCGCCGGCCCCTGGCGTGAGTGACAGAGTGCTGCCGGCAGCCTGTGTCAGCGAACCGATATTCAACGCGCCGCCCGCACCGATCGCCAGGGTTCCCTGCTGCACGTCCCATGCGCCCTGCGGCGTGCTCGCGTGGCCGGTCAACGTGAGCGTGCCGCTCCCGGAAGTGGTCAGCCCGCCGGACGTACCCGTAATCGAACCCGCATACGCCTCGCTCCCCGACGTACTCACGCTGAGCGTGTTACTCCCGAGCGAGATCGCGCTGCCTGCCACCCCCGAGAGCTGCCTCACGCTCTGAGCATCGCTCGCGGACGCCACGTTGAACGTGGCCCCCGACCCCGAGAGACTCAGGCTGCTGCTTGACCCGATCCCCGAAGCGTCCGCTCCGACCGTGAGCGCTCCTGAGCTGATCGACGTCGGCCCGGTGTAGCTCGTCGTGCCGCTCAAGGTCGTGGTCGCCGCGCCCGACTGCGTCACCCCGCCAGTCCCGCTGACGTTCGCCACCGTGACGGCGGTGGACGTGTTGCGGACCGTCAGCGTGCCGTCGTCCACCACCCCGTCGCCCGAAGCACCCGTCAGCAGGCTGCTATCCCCACCCGACTCACCTGTCCCGAGCAGCAGCGTCGCGCCGCGCCCGATCGTCGTGGTGCCGTGGTAGTTCATCGGAACGGCGAAGGTCACCGCGTTGCCGTTGGTCGCCGCGAGGCTGATCGACGCGTACGCGGGAGTGCTGAGCGAGTTGTGATAGACGCCGCCGGAGATGGGCGTGTCGAGGGTGACCGGACCGTCGTAGTCGAAGGCCAGCGAGCCGTTCTTATGGATATTGATATAGGAGTCGGACGGCGTTGCCGGCAGAAAGAACCGGTCGGAGGACCCGTCGCCCCACTGCACGTTCGCGCCCTCGATATTGATGCCGCGGAAGTTCTCGGTGCGCGCGACGCTCGCGGTGTCGAGCGAGGGATCGATGTAGTGGTCCACACCGGTCATCTCGATGAGCCCGGCCTGCCAGGTGTGGAAGTTGATGTCGCTTCCCCAGTGGCTCTCGTAGAAGTTCTCCGGTAGTACGAGCGTGTAATTGCGAACCTCGATGATCGAGGAGCCGTTGCTGTCCACGGCCGCGGCGGACGGCAGCGAGAAGCGGAAGGCAGCGGTGCCGAAGTTCATCTGCGTGCCGTTGGAGATGGTGCCGGTGAACGGAATGTCGTCGGCCAGATCGAGCGTGCCCCACGCAGACGAGGGCTCTGACACGAGCCCTGAGCCCGAGAACGTGCCGAGGTTGAACTCGCGGTTCTGGATGTCCAGATCGAGCGTTCCGTCGATCTCGATATTGTCGTGGTTCAGCTTCAGACTGCTGACCGACGTGTACGGATAGTCCCCGATGATGCCGGTTGAGCCGCCGTCGCCGTACTGCAGGGTGGCTCCGCGCTCGACGATGACCGCCGGCTGGTCGGCGTTGGAGACGATCGGGTACGGCCAGTTCCCGCCGCTCGTCGTGACGCTCTGGTGCTGGTCGGCGCTCGGCAACGTGAAGTCGCTGTCCTTCGTGAGGACCAACGTGCCCGACCCGGCGATCGTGAGCGTGCCCTGGCCGGAGAAGGTGCCGTTGTACGTAGTCGTGCCCGACGGCAGGTTGATGATCGAGGGCCCGGACAGCGTCACATTCGAGCCCGCGAGTACTGCTGAGGTTACGTCCGTATCGCCGGCTGCCTCGGCGGACTGCGCCGGGAGAAACAGCGTGGCGCCGGAACAGGCCAGGATGCTTGCCGCGAAAATTCTTCGTACTCGCTGCGGTACGCGGGTAAGTCGATCCACTTCGGCGTGTCGCTCTCGTCGATGCGGCTAGGTATGGTAGGCGGCCTGCATCCTAGCCAGACGAGATGGCGAACAGGTTCGCGTCCGTCACCCGGACGCCGGATTTTGCCGACTTATTAGCTCGGCCATTGCTCGACCGTGGACAGTGTGAGCATCTCCCAGTAGAACTCCTCGAACAGGTCCAATGCCCGGCTGAGCTCTGCCTCGCCCACCGGCGCGCCCTCGCGCGACTCCGTTCGGGCACTGATACGCAGCGCGTCCCGGTAGCCGCGCGCGGTCGGGAAGGTCCACGACGCCGGCAGCACCGTGGGCCGCGCCGTGTCGGCGGGCAGCAACCCGCGGTTGAGCAGCAGATTCGCCGTCAGATGCGCCGCCAGCATGAGCCCGGACACCGGGGCGGAGGCGAACTCTCCGCGCACATTGCGCCAGCTCGCGGCGTAGTAGTCCTGATCCTCCAGGCTCAGCGCCTTCGGCACGAGCAGCGCAGCGTCGCTCGTCGGCTCGGCGAATGCGGTGGCAGCGGAGACGGCAGCAGCGGCCGGCGAGCCGTGCCCGGGACCGCGCAGTGCGGCCACGTCCAGCTCCGTCCCGTCCACCAGCGTGGTGAACTCCTTGATGAACCGGCGCTCGGCCGCGCGGGCGGCGAGTATGGCCCTGGTGGCCGCCACTCGCCCACCCCAGCCCAGCGTGATGCCCGCGAGCACGGCGGCGACGGCGATGAGGACGACGGTGGTGGCTGACAAAGAATGCTCGCCTCCTTGCTGACGGGACTGGCCGAGCGTGCAGGCCGACTGCGCGGCCCGGCCACAGTCAGTCCCCCTCCGCTATTTCGCGTACCCGGTCGCCGCGATTCCATCCGCCCGCGCCGCCTACCGCTCTGTGACACACCGTCGGATAGGCTCGCAAACAGCCCCCCGTCGGACAGCGGTCCGGCTTTCGAGGGCTCCCGGAACCATTTTCGCAGGAGGGAACATCGTGGACATCGGCTTGCATCTGCCGAATTTCACCGTGCCCGGCGGTCCGCAGGAGATCGCGAAGAACCTCACCAGGATCGCCGTCGCCGCGGAGGACGCCGGCCTGACCAAGCTCAGCGTGATGGACCACGTCTGGCAGATCGGCATCGTCGGGCCGCCGGAGCTCGACATGCTCGAGGCCTACACCACCCTCGGCTACCTGGCCGCCCGCACGAAGAAGATCGAGTTGCTGGCCTGGGTCACCGCCGTCGTCTACCGCGAGCCCGGCCTGCTCGCCAAGGCCGTCACCACGCTCGACGTGCTGTCCGAGGGCCGCGCCTGGCTCGGCATCGGCGCCGCGTGGAACGAGGACGAGGCGCACGGCCTCGGCCTGCCCTTCCCGCCGCTCAAGGAGCGTTTCGAGCGGCTCGAGGAGGCGCTGCAGATCTGCCTGCAGATGTGGAGCGACAGCGACGCGCCCTACGAGGGCGCGCACTACCGGCTAGAGCGCACCCTCAACGTCCCGCAGGCGCTCTCCCGCCCGCACCCGCCGATCCTGATCGGCGGCGGCGGCGAGAAGAAGACGCTGCGCCTGGTCGCCCAGTACGCCCAGGCCTGCAACCTCTTCGCCGGTCCGGATCTCGCCCGCAAGCTCGACGTGCTGCGCCAGCACTGCGCCGACGTCGGCCGCGACTACGACGAGATCGAGAAGACCGTCATGTACAGCTTCGACCCGGGTAAGGACGGCGAGAAGGTCGACGAGGTACTGGAGCGGATGCGCGACCTCGCGGCGCTGGGCGTGAGCCACGTGCACGGCATGCTCCCCGGCGTCGAGACGATCCGCCCGCTGGAAATCCTCGGCGAGCGGGTCGTGCCGGAGGCGAAGAAGTTCTAAGCCGTACGTGCGCGGCGCCGAGTTCTATCGCCTTGGTTTCGGCGCCGCGCACGTCGGTTAGTGAGGGCCAGATCGTGAAACTCAGCGCGTCCGTGCCCGTGTCCCGAGGCCCAGTTGGCCCTGGATCCAGATGCCTTCGGTCGCCCGACTGGATGCCCTAGTTCGGCTACCTTGCGCTACCTTCCGCTAGGTTCGGCTGCCAGACACCTCTTCCGCCGCCAACTGCGTCACGGCCGCGTCCAGTGTGTCCGTCAGCGCCTTAAGCCGCTCGCGGAGTTCGCCCATCTCCGCCAGGCTCATGCCCGTGGACGTGACCGTGTGCACCGGCACGCCGCAGACGCGCTCGCGCAGGCCGCTTCCCGCCTCGGTCGGGCGGACGGTGACCGAGCGCTCGTCGGCCGGATCGCGGCGGCGCTCGACCCAGCCCGCGGCCTCCATCCGCTTCAGCAGCGGCGAGAGGGTACCCGAGTCCAGGCGCAGCCTGCGGCCGAGTTCCTTGACGCTCAGCTCCTCGTGCTCCCAGAGCACCAGCAGCACCAGGTACTGCGGATACGTCAGCCCGGTCTCGCGCAGCGTGATGCGGTAGACGCTGTCGAACGCGCGGGAGGCCGCGTGCACCGCGAAGCACAGCTGCGAGTCGAGACGCAGCGCCTCGCTGAGCGCGAGTTCGGCAGGAGAGGTATGCGCGGTGTTCACCCCACAATCGTACCTCAGTCGCGGGCAGTTTAGTTGCGCGCAACCGAGTTTCGTGCAATCATTCTTGCGAGGGCGGCGAACAGGCCGCGCCGGAACCTGGAGGTTGGAAAGATGAGCGCGATCTACACTGCGGCTGCCACCGCGAACGGCCGCGAGGGGCGGGCCGTGAGCTCCGACGGCCAGCTGGACCTGACCCTGGCGTTCCCGCCCGCGCTGGGCGGCGACGGCAAGGGCACCAACCCCGAGCAGCTCTTCGCCGCCGGTTACGCGGCCTGCTTCGCCAGCGCCCTCGGCCTGGTCGGCCGCCAGGCCAAGGTGGACACCGGCGAGATCTCGGTCACCGCCGAGGTCGGCCTGAACAAGGACGGCGAGGGCTTCGCGCTCTCCGTCACGCTGCGCGTCGAGCTCCCGGAGGAGCTGCAGAACGAGACCGGCAAGGGCCTGGTCGAGGCCGCGCACCAGGTCTGCCCCTACTCCAAGGCGACCCGCGGCAACATCCCGGTCGAGCTCGTCGTCGAGTAATCGAGCGGCCGAGCAACAGCCGACCCGGCAGCGCCGAAAGAGGCCCGCATTCAGCCAATTGACTGATCGCTGATCAGCTGTCTGATCAAGCGTCTGATCAATGACCTGGTCAGTTGGCTGATCAACGACCTGGTCAACTAGCTGGTCCAACGCCGCTCAACATCTCCATCATCTCCATCGCGTGTTCAACGATCGCGTGCAGCCGCTCGGCATGCGCGCCCCGCCAATACGCCTGCCCGCACTCGACACACTGCGCGTACGTGTCGTACGTGCGCTCGGTGCCGTCCGGCACCTGCCCGCGCATCTCCGCCTTCTCGACGTCCTGACGCAACTCGCCATTGCATGCGGTGCACCGCGTCCACGGCGCGAGCGCCGGGGCAAAGCGGGTCAGCACCTCGTCAAGCTGCTCCGCAGGCTGATTGCTGTAGACAAAGGCCCCGGCAAACAGCTCGCGGCGCCGCAGCAGCCCCCGATCACGCGAGAGCATCACGCGCTGCTCGGCAGCAGAACGCGCGGCCAACGCCGCGTCGCCGATATCCGGGTTCTCATACGCGGTATCGATGCCAAGCAGCCGCATCCGCCGCGCAAGCGTCCCAAGGTGGATGTCCAGCAGAAAACGCGGCGCCCCGTCGGTCCCCTCAACCCGCTGCGGCCTGGCAACCGCAGCCACGCTGACCGTCTCCCCATCGACCGGCACGTGCCCGACGCCGGCGACCCGTCCGTCCACCACCAGCCCGCCGACCTCAGTCAACGGCACGCCCAGCGACTCGACAACGTGCCCCAGCGAGGAAACCCCGTCGGTCGCCACAGTCGTCATCCCACCCCGCCGCCCGGGCCCGACGAACACCTGCAAAGAGACATCGAAGCCGATCCGGATCTCAGCGCCCTCCATCCGCCCAGCATGCCAGCCCCCCACCGCCCCGCGCCAACACATTGCCGCGCCGACCGCCGCCTGACAGCGCCCTAACAGATGGCCTTACAAATCGCCGCCCGCGGCCCGAGCACCTAGCCGACAGCCACCCGATTCCCTCGCCGCCGACCATCCCGCGGCCCGTCGACGACTGCGTGGCCTGCCGATCATCGCGCAGCCCGTCGACGACTGTGCAGTCCGGCGATCATCGCGCAGCCCGTCGACGACTGTGCAGTCCGGCAAGTGTCGCGCAGCGCGTTGTCCAGTCGGCGCTGGACTCCCGTCCAGGTTCCGGTCACCCGGCGTTCGCCCAGGTCCGCCGTAATGGGTCGCGTCCTTGTTCTCACCCACGAACATGAAAGTACGCCTTCATGAATTCTCGCGCCCTGCGTCGCCTCGCCGCGGTGACCGTGGTCTCCGGTGCGCTCGTCGCCGGTCTTGTCTCGCCGGCGAGTGCCTCGACCACCGTCACCTACGCCCAGTGGCAGTCGGACGTGACGGCCGTGACCGATCCGGCACTGGCCTATGTCCAGCAGCGCATCGCCGAGGCCTCCTCGACCTCCGACCTGGCGATCGTGCTCGACATCGACAACACCTCGCTCGCCTCGTACTTCTACCCGACCACCTACCCGACGCCGGCCGACCCGCCGGTGCTCGCGCTGGCCCAGTACGCGGCGTCCCGGGGCGTGAAGATCTTCTTCGTCTCCGCGCGCCCCGACGTGATCGACCTGATCACCAAGTACAACCTCACGGCGGTCGGCTACCCGGTCAACGGCCTCTACAGCCGCAACCCGATCCAGCTGTTCGAGTCCGTGCAAACCTTCAAGACCGCCGAGCGCAAGGCGCTCGAGTCAGAGGGGTACGACATCATCGCGAACATCGGCAACAACTGGACCGACCTCAACGGCGGCTACGCCGATTCGACCTGGAAGCTGCCCGACTACGACGGCCTGCTCGACTAGGTTCGCGTGCTTTCATCAGGGGTCTGTGCCGGTGCGACGTGCTGACGCAGGTCCCTGAGTCGCACGCCGGCGGCCCCGATCCGCGCACCATGCGGCCCACGCCGTGAACCTCGGACCTTGTGAACCCTGCAGCTCGCAGCCCACGTTCCGGCACGCCAGCGCTTAGGCTTGGCACCGTGGAACTGCGTCAACTCCGGTACTTCGCGACCATCGCCGAGGAACTGCACTTCGGCCGCGCCGCCGAACGGTTGCTGATAGCGCAGTCCGTGGTCAGCCAGCAGATCCGCCGCCTGGAACGCGAGTTGGGCGTGGTCCTGTTCGACCGCTCGTCCCGGCACGTGCGGCTCACGGAGGCCGGGCGCGCCTTCCTGCCCGAGGCGCAGGCCGTGCTCGACGCGCAAGAACGTGCTGTGGCCTCCGTGGCCAGATTCACCGAACACCGATCTCGCGTGCTGCGGCTCGGCACCAGTAGCGGGCTCGGCGACCGGCTGACGATCGTCCTTGACGGTCTTGCGCGGCGGCTGCCGGATACGCAAGTTGAGCTCGTTTCCGCGCCGACGCGCGAGCGGGTCGAACTTGTCGCGGACGGCGGACTGGACGCGGCGTTCCTCCGAGGCGACATAGGTACCGTGCCCCCGACCCCGGCAAACGGCTCCGTCTCGGCGAACAACTCCGTGCTTCGACTGCTGCCGGTCTGGCGGGACGCGCTGGTTGTTGCACTCTCGGAACGAGACCCGGCGGCCGACGCCTCGGACCTCGTGCTCACCGACCTCGCGAAATTGCCGTTGTGGCTGGTCGAGCGGCGTACGAACAGGGCCTTGGTGGACCTGGTCGTCGGGGCGTGTCGCGACGCGGGGTTCGAACCCGCGCTCGGCCGCGTCTACCCCGGCCTGCAGGAGACGCTCGCGGCCTTCGGCGCCGGAACTCCCGGCTGGACGGTCATGTACGAGGCGCACGCGCGGCAACTCGCGGTCCGGCACGTCGTCTTTCGTCGCCTGAGCACACCGGACCTCTCCCTGCCGACGCTGCTCGCAGTAAGCCGCGCGACGCCCGAGACGGTGACTACGGCGCTGGTTGCCGCATGCCGAGAGGCGGCCTGAGTGGTGGTGCTAGGGGTGGCGGCGGTGGCGCTGGTTGCCGTATGTCGCGAGGTGGTCTGAGCTGTGAGGCCCGGGATAGTGGCGGTGGTTGCCTTATGCCGCGAGGCGCGGCTTGAGCCAGAGTCATAGCGCTCGTGGTCGTGGCGGGGCTGGCGGCCTTCGTGTCGAGAGGCGGCTTAAGTCGCGCGGTCGGGCGCTGACCTCCGCTAACCCTCACCGACCTGTGCATTCGCGAATCACGATTGCTGCGTGCGCGAACTGTCCGTTGATCCTTCCGGCGCGGGGCGGTGAACTGGATGGCGGAAGGACTACCGACTTCACCGAGGAGAGATCCGATGCCCATCGTGACCGTGCAGCAGGGGCCGCGCGACGTGGAGCTCAAGCGCGAGCTCGTCGCCCGCATCACCGACGCGTTCGTGGACGCCTACAAGATCCCGGCCGACAGCGTGCAGGTGTGGATCCAGGAGACGCCGACCGACAGCTGGGGGATTGGCGGCAAGCTGACCGCCGATCGGTAGACGCGCGGAGGCGCAGACGCACGGACGCGCGGACGAGAACTCAGGCGGTGGCGCGGGGGACGAGGCGTGGGGCCTCGTGTCCGGCCACCGCCTGGGTGTCGAGCGAGCTTCGAGTCAGCCCTCTTCGGCCAGCTCCGGCGGGAAGCCGCCGGTGGCGATCGGGCTCCAGCTCTCGGGCGTGATCCGCAGCAGCGTCTTGCCTTGCTTGATCATCGCCGCGCGGTACTCGTCCCAGTCAGAGTGCTCGCCCGCGATGCAGCGGAAGTACTCGACCAGCGGCTCGGTGTCCGTGGTGGCGTCGATGAGCTCGGCCGTCCCGTAGACCTGCACCCAGGCGTCGCCGAAGTCGTCGGAGAGCACCACGATGCTCACGTTCGGGTCGCGGCGGGCGTTGCGGGCCTTGGCTCGCTGCGGGTAGGTCGACACGACGATCCGGCCCTGCTCGTCCACGCCGCACGTCACCGGCGAGGCCTGCGGCGCGCCGTCCGCGCGGGTCGTGATGACCAGGCCGTTGTGCCGGGGGCGAAGGAAACTGAGGAGTGCTTCACGGTCGACTGTGGTGTTCGTGGCCAGCTTGCGTGTCATGCTCGAAGTCTAGTGACGACGCTCGCTGCCTGCCCGGCCGCCGGGTTCTTCGGGCAGCGTGCACGGTCGGGCCGCCCAATTCTGGTCGCGCCACGTGCCGCTCGCGACGAGGAGGGCGGGGCCGGTCAGCTCCAGCCGACCCTCCGGTCGCATCGCCACGGCCAGGTCTCCGCCGAGTGTCTCCACGACGTAGCGTGCGTCGCCCGGCGCGCGGTCGCGACGCGCGATAGTGACTACGGCGGCGCACGCGCCGGTGCCGCAGGACAGCGTCTCGCCGACGCCGCGTTCGTAGACGCGCATACGAAGCCTGCGTTCCTCGAGCGGGGCGACGAAGTCGATGGTCACCCCGTCCGGGTAGACCGACGTTGGCTCGTACTCGGGGGCCTTGAGCAGCGGTCCTGCCTGGGCGACGTCGCCGACCACGACGACCGCGTGCGGATTGCCCATGTCCACGTTCGCCGACTCCAGCCACTCCTCGGCCTCGGCGATCCGGATCCGCGCGGTCTCCTCGTTGATGATCGGCACGCCCATGTCCACGGTGACGTCGCCCTCGCGCGGCACCCGCACCGAGTAGACGCCCGCGCGGGTGGCGATCGCGAGTTCGCCGGGCTGCGCGTAACCGGCGTCGACGAGGTAGCGGGCGAATACGCGGATCCCGTTGCCGCACATCGCGCCGAGCGAACCGTCCGCGTTGCGGTAGTCCATGAACCACGGGGCGACGTCCGCGTCCTGCTCGTAGCCCTCGATGCCCGCCGTCGGCACGACTCGCAGGACGCCGTCGCCGCCGATGCCGGTACGCCGGTCGCACAGCTCACGGGCCATCGTCGCATCCAGGGCGAGACCGCCCTCAGGGTCGGCGATGATCACGAAGTCATTGCCGGCTCCGTGCGCCTTGGTGAAGCGGACGTCGGGCATCGCCAGTCCTCGGATTCGGCAACGGAACGGTCGGGGCGGTCTTGGTCTACCCGTGGGATCTTACTGCCGCAGGCGCTGAAGCAGACGTAGGGAGGAGCAGGAAGACGAAGGAATGGCGTCGCGACAGGCGTCGCGGACCTTGCAGACCCGCAAGTAACTACGCCAGTATTGCCGTGTTATCGAATGACTACTCAGGGGGAAGGCGAGCATGGGGGCGGACAGTAATGACAAGGACCTGACCTACCGCATCGGTGATGCGGTCACCTCGCAGGTGGCGAATACCCTCTACGCCATCATTGGCCTGGCTATCCCGACCTACAGCTGGATCAGTGGTTCTGGCCAGGTCAAGAACATACTGCTCATCGCGGAGACCGTGCTGATCGTCGTGGTGATCGGGTCGCAAGTTTGGCTCCGCGGCGCTTACCTTCGTCTGCGGCGTGCCAGCGCCAGGTCAATGTCGAACCCGCCCTACTACGAGCTGATGCGACGCCAGTTCGAGCGCGATGTCACGGCCAACTACGAAGATATCGCCATCGGCCGGATGAGGTCGTTCGCGAGCGACGTTCCGCGGATCAGCATCCAACTGTTGCGCGGCCTCGCCGAGCTCGTCGGCTCGCCCAAGATTGTCCGGGCGACCGACCTGACAACCAATCCACAGCTGCTGGGGAGCAGGTCCGAATACCTCACGGAGAACCGGCGCTTCATCGCCTCGGGCGGAGTCATCAAGCGCCTGTTCATCGTGCGGCGAACGGACCTGGAGAACGCCGAGTTCGCCAGGGCTCTGCTCGCACTGATCGACCAGCATCGTTCCTTCGGCGTGCAGTGCGGCATCGAAGTGCGCGAGCGGTTGCGGCCGGAGCAGGCAGTGGACTTCGTCGTCTTCGGCACAGGCGCGGTGCTCATCGAGGAGGAGCAGGGGGACGCTGGCTACACGAGTGGGCGTAGCTCGGTGGACTTCAGGACCGTGGGCCGGTGGATTGATGTCTTCGACGAGATCTGGCCGGTGAACGGGGTGCCCACGCCCGTTCTGCGGCTCCAGCAGTTCGAGGCGACGGCGCGTCAGTTGCTCACTGAGAATTCGTGGGACGCGCTGCGGGTCGGTAAGGCGCTGGATTCTGTCGACTGAGCATTCTGTGGACTGACGAGGTCGGGCGGATAGGCTGTGTGTTCGTCGCCACAACGTCGCCGCGTCCTTCGTCGGCCGTCGATCACCCGGAAAGCCGAGCATGCCGCAGCTGAATCTCACCAGGGGGCACGGTTGCGGCGTCGATGTGGTCGTGATCGACGCTGCTCCGTCTGGGGTAGAAGGCGGCCTTGAACTGCTCGTTCGGCGATTGTGCGACCGGCGGGGTCCGGTCGGGGCCGAGGCTGTGTACTTCCTGGACGATGCGAGCGACGCGCCGGATGTCTGGTGCTTCGGGTCTGCGGGGGACGCCATCCGAGGTTCTTTCTATGGCGTTGGTGTGAGTCGGTCGAGCGCTGCCGGGGTCGCTGCGGCTCGCGCTGTCTGGTCACGTCTCGGAGTCGTCGCGCCGGAGACGTCAGTTCTCGTACGTACGGCGGGCGGTCCGGTGCGCGCCGCGCTGCGTGTGGACGGCGAGTCTTGGGTCCCCGTTCTCGAGACCAATGCCACGCTGACGTATTGCGCCGTGCTGGAGCCGGAATTGCTCGCGTCCTCTGGCCCCATTGCCCTTGACCTGCAGGCGAACCTCGATGAGGTCATGGCATACGCTGCGCTGAGATCCGCGAACGCGCGGGCACTCGAGGCCGCAGGGGTTCGGTACGCGGCATCGTGACGCGTCGCAGAGATGCTAGGACCGAGTTCCTGCCGAATATCACGTGGCCTGCCGTGCGTCCTGGGCTGCCGAGCATTTCGTCCACCGACCGCAGGTAGTTCCAGCGAACTGACGGATGGGCTGAATGGGCGAAGTGGTAGAGGTCGCCGTAGGGGAGCCATAGGGAACGCGCCAGCAGTTCGGCGATGGCGCGGTGCCGGTAGAGGCGGATGCAGCGTGATGCCTCGAGTTCGACCTTGCTGGCACCGCTGTCTGGCACATTTTCAAACCATGTGTGCTCGACGAGCAGGGACATCCAGGCAAGCTGCGGATATATGAACAGCCTGGGGACAACGTATCCGGAGATGAGGACCGGTAGGCCACCGATCGCATAGGCCGCCACCGGTAGGGAGACGAACACGAGCGCGCGCCACCATCCGCCCTCGCGCAGGTTGTTGAAGATCCCGCTCAACGTGTCGGCGAGTCCGCGCGGGGTCAGCGGGAACAGGACCCCGGCGACGAAGGCCCAGGTCGAAGCGCCTGGCCGTATTCCAGCACGTACGAGGTCGTCGAGGTTCGGGTCCACGCCGGGGACCGTGGCGTTCGGGTGGTGTCGGCGGACGTGGCGTTTACGGCGCGTGGGCACCGGCACGTAACCGAGTGGGGCGTGGACTGCGAGTTCGGTGAGATTGTCGCCGAGTCTGAGCGAGCGGAACAGCACGCCGTGGGCCGCGAAGTGGCTCGTCTCCTGCAAGTGGCGAAATTTCACCGCGACCATGAGCGCGGCGACTATGAGACCTGCCGGTCCGAGCGCGGCGCCGAGGCCCCACCACGCGACGATCTCCAACCAGTGGCCGATCAGGAGGAGCGTGGGCGTGACGTTGTTCGCGCGGGATCGCTGACGTGCGAGGACCTCGGGGACGGACGTTGGCACGGCTTTGTTGCCGTGACGTGCGGAGAAGCGGATCCGATCAACCTGCCGTATCCCGATTCCCACGACGCCGAGCGCGATCCAGCCCCAGAGCATTCCGCCGCGCCTCCCCGTTCGACTATCTCTTGCGCTAGCGCAATAGATTCGATCACTCACCCTACGCAGCGTCCCCGGGGTGTCGCAAGAGGCGAAGCGAGGACGGGCAAGCGGGTCGTCTTGCGCGATCAGCGACGCGTCGGCGAATGTAGAGGCATGACGAGCGCGCCGCCCGACCCGCTGCCGCCCTGGGACTGGGTGACTCTCACCGAGGCCGCGCGGCTCGTCGTCGAACGCGGTTATGCGCCCTCCATGACCCGCCAGCGCCTGGCGCAACTCGCCGAGACCGACCCCGCGTGGCCGATCCCCAAGGAGCGCATGCGCACGGTCGGGTCGGCCAAGCTCATCCCGTGGCCGGCGGTGGAGGCTTACTTCCGTGCCCGCGACGCTCGGCCGGGTCCCAAGGGCTGGTCCACGCGTGACGGCGAAGGTTCGGCCGACGCGTCGTAGCGCGCTATGGCCGTCGGAGCAGTTCGCTGACGCGGTCGATGCCCCGCGTTAGGTGCCGACGGTAGGTGCTGAAGGGGAGGCCTAGCTGCTGGGCGACGGTCTCCTGCGTCGGCATCGTGCTGCCGGCGATCGCGGAAGGGTCCATGAACGTCGCGACGATGGCCTGGTAGGGCTTGTAGCCGTTGCGTTCGTCACGCAGGCGGATCACGGCCTCGGTGACGGCGGCGCGTAAGCCGGACACGAGGTCGGAGTCAGAGCCAGAGCCTTGAGTCAGTTGGGTCAATGGGCTGATGGCTAGCGCGTCGGGGCGCTGCCAGTTGCGCAGTACGTCGCGCACCGCGGCGTCGAACTCCTCGAGGGAGAGCGCGGGCGCGGGCGGAGTCGGGGCTGCGGGGCGGATGCGTAGCGGGAGCAGGCGGCGGTCGGTGCGGAAGACCCAGTAGGGGCGGTCGCCGATGTGCACGGCGTCGTCCTGTCGCAGCTGTTCGGGGTTGTACGGATTCCGGTAGAAGGCCTCGAAGTCCTGGATGACGACGAACGACCAGGCCAGAGCCTTGCTCCGGATGATCTGCGCCATCAGGTCCGCGCCTAGCACGTGGGCCGTCGGGTCGTACCCGATCGGGGTCCGGGCGGAGTGCACGAGCAGGATGTGCTCGCCGGGCCGCGGCGGCGCGGTGCGTCGGACGTGCGCCCAGGCGTCGGCGGCGAAGGGGTCGGCCTCGGTGTCCTCGCGGCGCGGTTCGGTCAGCCGGATGCAGGCGAGCAGGCCGGTCACCTCGCGCGTCGCGGCGCTCCGGACGATCCGGAAGGATTCGGGCTGCCGGTCCAGCCAGTACTCGATGATGGCCGCGTACCGCGGCGAGTGCTCCCGCGCCGTCAGCTCCAGCAGGGCTCTGCGATCGCCGGGCCGCAGTGCGTCCTGGTACACCTGGCCGGCGCGTCGGCCGTCGAACTGCAAGGAGCTGCCGAATCCATCCCGCTGCAGGTAGAGGGCGTTGGCGCACAGGTGCCGGGCGACGGAGTCGGCGTCCGGATCGGTGCTCGTGCGCAGTTCCTGCAGGCGGTCGTCGATGTGCGTCAGAATTCTGTCGCGGGCGATCCGGTGTCGGGCCGGGTCGCGCCAGCGCAGGTCGGCGTCGAGCACCTCGCGCACGACGTCGTGCGGGTAAAGGCCGTGCGGACCCAACTCCATGAAGGGCAGGTCGCGCAGCCAGCCGAAGATGGCGGCGGCGTCGTTGTCCGGGTCCGTCAGGACGGTACGCAGCAGCGTCTCAGTGGTCGTATGCGCTTGCGAGCACACGTCGAGGGCGCGGCGGTGCTCGGCCGAGGGCGCTTCGCCGACGAGCCGGGTGACGAGTGAGCCGAGAACGTCGTGCGACGGCGACCAGGTGGCGGGTCCGGTGTCGCTCCCGTGTTTGTCCTCGCGCACGGCGGCCTCCGCGGCCAGGCTCAGCACGAGCGGGTTTCCGCCGGCGAAGCTGAGCACGGCCGGTTGCCGCGCCTCGGGCACGTCGCGGCTGCTCAGCAGGGCGACGGCGTCCTCGTCCGGCAGTTCGGCCACGTCCACGACCTCGAGGATGTCGTCCAAGGCCGGGTCGTTGCGCCACTCCGGCGCCGGGCGCGCGCGTCCGCCGAGCACGACGACCGTGCCGAGCGGCAGCCAGGGCAGGAATTCCTCGCGCAGCCATGCCTCGAGCGGCCGATAGTGCTCGAAGGTGTCGACGAGCAGGACGTTTCCGCTGCCGGACAACACGCTCGTCGCGTGCGCCAGGAAGGCCTCGGGCGTGCACTCGGCGCCGCGCGCGTCGATCGCGACGACCTTGCGTCCGGCCTCGTCGGCCACCTGGGCGAAGCGGCGCAGCAGCGAGGACTTGCCGATGCCGCCGGGGCCGGTCAGGTACAGCACGGTCAGCGGGCGTTCGGTGTCGTCCAGGGCGGCGCGGAAAGTGTCGAGCTCACGGCGGCGTCCGACGAATGCGCGGAGCCTGGCGGCCTTGAGTCGGTCGGCGAGCGAAGGGGGAGTAGGTGGAGGCGGGGGAACGGTACCGCGGTCCTCGTGGGTCATGCGCCGTGCCTCCTCACCTTGAGCACGCGAATCTACATGGCGACGAAGTTGAAGCCCTTGTCGAGCAGCGCGGGGATGAAGATCTTGAGCGCGGCCACGGTGTTGCGCCGGTTTCCGCCGCCGTCGTGCTCGAGGACGATGTCGTGCGCCCGGGTGTTGCTCATGACGTTGGCGACGATCTGCTGGGTGTCGACCTCGGCGGTGTCCCAATCGCGCGGGTCCACCGACCAGCCGACCGGCCTGAGGTTGCGCGCGGTGCAGGCCTCGAACACGGACTTGGACCAGTTGCCGTAGGGCGCGCGCAGGATCGTCGGGGTCTGGTTCGCGTTCGCCAGCGCCTCGTTGCAGCGGTCGATCTGGGAGAGGATCTCGCTGTACGAGCACTGGGACAGGTCCGCGTGGTTCCAGGTGTGGTTCGTGATCGTGTGGCCGGCGGCCGAGACCTCGCGCACCAGGGAGAGGTTCGAGGCGACCTGCTCGCCGATCATGTTGAAGGTGGCCTGGATGTTGTACTCGCGGAAGATCTCCAGCACCTGCGGCGTGTAGGTCGGGTCGGGGCCGTCGTCCATGGTCAGCGCGATGGCCATGGGGCCCCTGTCGTCCACATACCACTGGGGCTGGGTGTAGACCGTGGAACCGCTGGGCGTGGAGGACGAGGACGACGCGCTGTCCGAGGCGGACGCGGAGGACGAGGCGGAGCTCTCGGACGCCGACGCGCTCGCCGAGCCCGCACCCGCGCCCGAGTTCGAAGCGGAGGCCGAAGCCGACGCGCCGGCCGATGCCGAGCCCGAGGCGGAGCGCGACGCGGCGGCCGACGGGGACCCGGTGAGAACTCGTCCGTTCGGCACGCCGCCCGCCAGACCGGCATCCCGGGCCCGCGCGTCGGCCGCGGCGGCGGTGGCGATGCCGCCCCCGCCCAGCAGCATGATTCCGCCGACCGCGAACAGCATCCGCCGCCGGTTCACCGACCGCCGGGGACGCGCGGGGGCGTCCTGCTCGGGAAGCGTCCACACCCGGGTCTGGTCGGCGCCCTGCGCGCCGAGGGCGCTCCAGTCGGTCGTGGCCACGGCCTGGGTCTGCGCGTTGGGGTCCGCCGGGGGCGTCCACAGTGAGTTCCTAGTCACGCCGCCAAAGACGACGGATCCCGGCGCCGGGTTGAAAGAATCTCGCGGCATTTTCCGGCCACTTAGTTTACCTGGATGTAACAACCGGGCGTCTTTCCGGGCGTCTCTTGGAGGATCGGCGCGGGGCCTCAGCCGTGTCACCGTACGAACGGGTAGGGTCGCTCGCATGCACCGGATGACCAGCCTCGACGTGGCGGGACGGGACCTCGAGGTCTTCGTCCTGCGCGGCGCCCTGGCCGAGGTGGTCTACGGCCGCGGCCGGGCGGTGCTCGTCGAGGGCGAGCCGGGGATCGGCAAGTCCGCGGTGCTCGACGCGGCGCTGGCCGACCCGCCGTCAGGGCTCGAACTGGTCCGCGGCACCTGCGACGAGTGGGGGCGGCGGTACGCGCTGACGGCCGTGCTCACGGCGCTCGCCGCCGCGTCGGATGCCGTGCTCGGGGACGCCGCGAAGCCGCCGTCGGCCTACGCGCTGCGGGCCGGGCCGCTGCCCCGCACGGCGGCGGGTGAGGCGGTGATGGCCGCCGTGGACTCGCTGCTGGTGATCGTCGAGAAGCTCTGCGCCCTGCGCCCGGTCGTATTCGTGCTCGAGGACCTGCACTGGGCCGACGAGGCGACGCTGATGTTCTGGCGCGAACTGTGCGCCCGCGCCGAACGGCTGCCGCTGCTGCTGATCGGCACGCAACGGCCGTTGCCGCGTCGGACGCTGCTCGACCGGCTGCGCGAGGAACTGCCGGGACTCGACGGGCTCGTGGTCTCGCTCGGCCGGCTCTCCGCCGACGCCGTGACCGAACTGGCCACGCGGTTGCGCGGGACCGCGCCGGAACCGCGTCTCACGGCGCTGCTGGAAACCGCCTCGGGCAATCCGCTCTATGTCAGTGAGCTGCTGGACTCCTTGGCCCGGCTCGGCGTGCAGGAGCCGCCCGAGCTGTTCGCCTCGCTCTCGGACCTGATCGGCGACCGGCTCGACTTCCTGGCCCCCGGCTCGCGGGACGTGCTGCGCAGCGCGGCCGTGCTGGGCAACGAGTTCCCCGACTTCTCCGTGCGCGAACTGGCCGTCGTGCTGGACCGCCCGACCGGGGAACTCAGGGTTCTGCTGGACGAGGCGGTCGCGGCCGGACTGCTCGAGGCCGCCGACGACGTGCTGCGCTTCCGGCACGAGCTGATCCGGCGCCAGTTGTACGACGCGATTCCGGCCGGGCTGCGGATGGCGCTGCACCGCTACTCCGCGAAGATCCTGATCGGCCTGGACGCGCGGCCCGAGCGCATCGCCCGGCACCTGCTGGCCGGCCAGGGCGAGGCCGAGAGCTGGGAGGCCGACTGGCTGGTCGAGCACGCCGGCACGATCTACGCGAGCGAGCCGGAGACCGCCGCCGAACTCCTGCACCAGGTGGTGCCCGGCCTCGACCCGGCCGATCCGCGGTTTGCCGAGCTCAAGCGGCGCTGGGCCGACTTCACCTTTCTGCTCGGGCGCTACCAGCGGGCCGCCCAGGTCGCCCGGGGGATCCTCACGCATACCGAGGATGCCGAGCGGGTCGGGCACGCGGTGTGGATTCTCGCCCTCTGCCTGATGAGCCTTTTCCGCTTCGAGGAGGCGCTCGACCTGCTGGTGCTGACCGCGCGGCGCCCCGGAATCTCAGCGTTCTGGCGCGCCAGGCACGACGCGGTGCACGCCGTCGACCTGCAACTGCTCGGCCGGCTCGACGAGGCTCTGCTGCTCGCCGAGCGCGCGCTCGGCGCCGACCGCACGCCCGAGGATCCGTTCACCGCGTGCGTCGCGCTCTACGCGCGTTCCACCGTCCGTGCCGAGCGGCGCGATCTGGCCGGGGCGTTGGCCGACGCGGAACGCGGCCTCGAGGCCGCGAACCTGGACCCCGATCTCGGCGACGCGCGGATGCTGCTGCGCGGCAACCGGCATGCCTACCGGTACGCGCTCGGCGAGCACGCCGGAGCGGTGCGGGCGATGCAGCAGGTGCTGGCCACGGCCGAGCGCACCGACTCGCTCTGGCTGGCCCGGGTGCGGCGGCAGACCGCGGAACTGCTCTACGAACTCGGGCACTGGGACGAGGTCCACGACCGGCTCCGGCCCTATCACCCGCTGCTGTGGCACGCGTTCGGCGCGCTCGTCGCCGCGCACCGGGACGAGACGGACGAGGCCTCCCGGCACCTGCAGTCGCTGGAATCCGAACTGGACGCCGCGTCGCTGCCGGGAACGCTCGCCACGGCGAGCATGCATGTCCATGCCCTGTCGGCCCGGGCGCTGGAGTGCGAGCGCACCGGTCCGCCGGGCGACGGCGCGGCCGTGCTGTCGGTGTGCCTCGAGCCGGGGGCTGAAGATCGGCTGCCGCTGCGCTACCTCGTGATGCCCGCACTCGTCCGGCTCGCCGGAGCGGCCGGGGACGCGGCGACGGCGAGGGCCGGGGTCGAGGTCGCGGAGTGGGAGGCGGCCCAGGAGCCGATTCCGCGCAAACAGGCCGTCGCCGACTGGTGCCGCGGCATGCTCACCGCCGACCCGGACCTCATCGCTTTCGCGGCGGCGTACTTCCACCAGGCCGGGCTGCGCCTGGACCGGGGCAACGCGCTGGAGGACGCGGCCGAACTGTACGCGCAGGCCGGCGACGGGGAGCGGGCCCGGCTCGTGCTCGTCGGCGCGCTGGCCGTCTACGAGGAACTCGGCGCGACCTGGGACGCCCGCCGGGCCGCCTCCCGGCTGCGCGCCTACGACGTGCGCCTTGGCGTGCGCGGCAGCCGAACGCGGGCCGGAGCCGGCGGACAGGGGCTGACCACGACCGAGCAGCGGGTCGCGGAACTCGTGGCCGAGGGATGTTCGAACCCGGATATCGCAGCTCGGATGTTCCTGTCCCGCCGGACCGTCGAGACGCACGTGTCCAACATTCTGGCCAAGCTGCAGGTCTCCTCGCGCCGGGAAGTCAGGGATCGACTGGGAGCCGAGCCCTGACCTCGGTACGCGAGGAGACCTGCAGCTTGGCCAGAATGCGCGAGACGTGGCTCTCCACCGTGCGCCGGGACAGGCTCAGCCGCTCGGCGATGTCCGGGTTCGAACATCCCTCGGCGACCAGCTCCGCGACCCGCCGCTCGGTGGGCGTCAGCGCCTCGGGCCCCGACACGGCGCGCCTGCCGCCGACCCTGGACCTGATCCGCACGCCCCGGGCCCGCAGCCGGGACGCGGCCCGCCGCGCGTCCCAGGCGGCGCCGAGTTCGTCATAGGCGGCCAGCGCCTCAAGCAGCGTCTCGCGCGCCCGCTCCGGTTCGCCCGCGCGCGCCAGCAGCTCGGCCGCGTCCTCCAAGGCGTTGCCCAGCACGGACCGCAGTTCCGCCTGACGCAGCAGGTCCGCGGCCCGCGCCACCAGCGCCGGATCCCCGCCGATCAGGCCGCGGCACCACAGGTCGGCCGCCTGCCTGCGGACCAGCGGCGCCTGCCGCGCGTCCTGCGCGGCTGCCCGGGCCGCCGCCTGCGCGGTCTCCCGGTCGTCGACCGCCAAGGCCAGCCGGACCAGCATGGGCAGCAGCCGGTAACGCAGCGGATTGTGTTTCTCCGCACCGGGATCAAGGCACTGCGAGAGCACGTCGACGGCCTCGCGCCAGGCCCCGCCCCGCTCGTACCGCAGCGCCCGCGCCGCCAGCACGAAGTAACACGCGTTGCCGACCGCGCCGTCCGGCGACGCGTCCGCGGCCTTGCGCATCGCCTCGGACAGCCGCAGGGCCCGCTCGCCCTCGTCCCGGCGGGCGGCGATCTGGGCCAGCAGGGCGTAGCGCTTGGCCGGGGCGGTCAGTTCGTGGTCCGCGACCTGGCCGAGTCCGGCTTCGGCCTCGTCCCACAGGCCGAGCTCGAAGGCGACCTCGGCCACGTGCAGCCGCAGCCGGCCGAGCCGCGCGGTGCCGGTGGACTCGGCCGTCACCAGCATCTGCCTGGCCCAGTCCATGAGTTCCGCGATCCTGCCGCCGAGCTCGGCCCCGATGCCGAAGCGGTGCGTCCAGAGCATCACCCGCAGATCGGCGAGCTCCTGGTCGGCACGCACGACGGTCAACGCCCGTTCGATCAGCTCGAGCGCCGCCGCGCGGTCCTGGTCCGCCTCCGCCGCCACCACGGACAGCACATGCAGTGCGTACCCGATCGCGGTGGCGTCGCCCGACTCCTGCCCGGCGGCCAAGGCGGCGCGCGCCGTGGCCCGCGCCTCCTCCGTCCTACCGAAATTGACGAAGGCCATCGCCCGCAACGCCGCGTACCTGGTGCGCCAGAGCGGCGTCGTCTCGGGCCTGGCCGTCGCCGAGTCGAGCGCCCGCAGCAGTTCGTCGAGCCTGCGCAGTCGCAGCAGGCTGTAACCGTGCAGCCAGGTGTTACGTCCGAGCCGGTCGGGTTCGGTGCTGCGCGCCGCGTTCGCTCCCGCGATCCGGGCCGCGCGCTCGAAGTGGAAGAGCCGGAACTCGGCGTCCGCGAGCAAGTCCTCGAACAGTTCACGCCGCGGATCCCCAGCCGCAAGACCCACCACGGCGCGCTCGAACAGCCGGGCCGCCATCGCCGGCTCGCGCCGGGTGAGCGTCTCGGCGTGCTCGGCCAGCCACTGCGTCTCCCACGGCTCGGTCGCCGGACCAGCTCCGGCCAGCAGCTGCCTGGCCACGCGCTGCGGCTGGGCTCCGCTGGTCGTCAGCACCCGCGCGGCCCGCTGGTGCTGAGCGACGCGCTGGTCCGGCGGGGTCGCCTCGTAAAGCGCCTGACGGATCATCGGGTGGCGGAACCGCAGCAGCTTCCCGGCCGGCTCGATCAGGCCCGCGGCCATCGCCTCGTCCACCACCGGGACCAGCTCCACCGGCGTGCACGCGGTGATCAGCGCGAGGTCGGCGACCAGGAACCCGGTCTCCAGCAGCGCCGCGCCGCGCAGCGCCTCGAGCGTCCGCGGCCGGACGAAATCGATCCGCTCCGCGACGGGTCCCGCCAGCGCGGGGCGCGGGACCGGCTCCTTCAGCTCGGCGACACCGTCGGCGGTCTGCATGGCCCCCGAGCCGGACGCGGCATCGATCAGCTCCCGGATATATCGCGGATTGCCGCCCGCGGCCTCGAGATGGTCGAGCAGGTCGGGGCCGGGGCGCGCCCCGGTCAGCGCCGCCGCGAGCTCCGCCACGCCGTCCGGCGACAGCTGGTCGAGCGTGATCACCAGACCGCCGCCCTCGGCCGCCTCGCGCCGCAGCCGGTCCACGGTGGGACGCCGCGGCACCGGCCGACGCGTGCCGAGAAGCAGGACCGGCGCGCCGCCGACAGCGTGCGCGAGCCGACGCCACAGGCCGAGCAGTCCCTCGTCGACCGCGTGCAGATCCTCGAAGAGGATCGCCACCGGGCCCAGTTCGGCCGCGTGCTCGACCCGCTCGAGCAGCCGCTCGCCGTCGTGCGCGTCGCGCGCCGCCCGCAGCACCTCGACGCCGCCCGCCCCCAGGGCCGCGTCGACCAGCGCCGACTTCCCGATCCCCGGCTCGCCCTCGACCAGCACTGCCTGTCCGGAGGCCGCCGCCAACGCCGCGACGGCGCCGCGCAGCAGACCGAGCTGGTCCGCTCGGCCGACCACGACCACGTCCCGCGAGCCCGACACGGCTCCAGGCTACCGTCGGGCGCGGGTCCCGAGTTGTGGCAGGCTTTGCTGCACAGCTGACGAGAGGCGGTACCAGGTGAGCAGCCGAGACGGCGGGTCGGGACCCGTCCGCGTGATCGTCACCGGAGGCGGCACGGGGGGCCACGTCTACCCGGCGCTGACCACGGTCAACGTGCTCCGGGAGGTGCTGGCCGAGCAGGGCCGCCCGCTCACGGTCATGTGGGTCGGGGCGCGCGGCAAGCTCGAGGAGCGGGTCGCCGGCCAGGCGGGCATCGAGTTCCTGCCGGTGGCCACCGGGAAGCTGCGCCGGGCGAAGAACCCGCTGGGGATGCTGACCTGGACCAATATCAAGGACCTGGCGAAGGTGCCGTGGGGTGCGCTGCAGTCCGTCGCCATCGTGCGCAGGCGCAGGCCGGACGTGGTCGTCGGCTTCGGCGGCTATGTCGCGGTCCCGGTGAGCGTCGCCGCGTGGCTGTGCCGGCGCCCGTTGGTGATCCACGAGCAGACGGTGCGCCTCGGCCTGGCCAACCGGCTGCTCGCGCGGATGGCCAAAGCCACGGCCGTCTCCTCGCCCTCCACCCTCGAGCTGCTGCCCGGCAAGGCCCGCAGCCGCGCCGAGCTGGTCGGCAACCCGATCCGCGCCGAGCTGTTCGGCGGCGTCCCGGACCGCGCGGTCGCCACGCTGGGCCTCGACGGCTTCGACCGCGACCTGCCCACGGTCTACGTCACCGGCGGCGCGATGGGTGCGGTGCAGATCAATAACCTGATTGCCGAGCTGCTGCCCGGGCTGCTCAAGCAGGCCAACGTCATCCACCAGTGCGGATCGACCGGGATCGACAAGGCGCGCGAGGTTCAGCAGCGGCTCTCCCCGGAACTCGCGCCGCGCTACTACCTCGCCGAGTTCATCGGCCCCGAACTCCCGGACGTCTACGCGCTGGCCGACCTGGTCGTCGCCCGCAGCGGCGCCGGTACGATCTCCGAGCTGGCGGCTCTGGGCAAGCCCGCCATCCTGATCCCGCTGGCCTCGTCGGCGGGCGGCGAGCAGGCGTTCAATGCCCGCTACCTCGAGGAATGCGGTGCCGCCAAGGCGCTGATCGGCCCCACCACCGCCGAGGACCTCCGCGACGCCATCGGCGCGCTGCTCGAGGATCCCGCCGCGCGCGCCCGGATGACCGAGGCCTCCCGCGCCCTCGGCAAGCCGGACGCCGCCCGCACCCTCGCCGACCTCATCCTGCGGACGGCGCGGTAGCTCCGGCTTCGGCAGGCGAAAAATCCACCTTGCGCTCCCCTACGTATCTCAGTGCATGAGAGAGCACTCCTGTCCGTTCGGTGATCTCGCGATCACGCCCGGCCATGGATGCTCGCGATCATAGTGACAAATGTCCAATAAATTGATCGATGCGCAAGAATGCGTTGAAAAAGGGGTCGAACGTGGTCGCGAACCGCCGGTATGTACTTGAGCGCCAGAATGTCGGGAGCGCTGCGGACCTGTTGAAGCTGGTCAACTCCGCGTTCACGGAGCGGCCGTTGCGGTGGTACATAAGCCAGGCTGATCAGCACCGGATCACTCTGGAGAGCACCGAGTTCGGCGGGGAGCTGCTGCCGGTCGCCAAGCCGGAGGGACTGCGCCGCAGCGGCGCCGACGTCGTGGTCAGCCTCATTCCCACGGGCATCGGCTGCTCGGTCGGCGGGTACGCCGGCGACGCGGCTCCGGCCACCGCGCTCCTCGCGCAGGCCGCCGACTTCGTCGTGACGAATCCGAATGCGGTGAACGCTTCGAACTTCATTCGGCTCGACGAGAAGGTTCTCTACACCGAGGGCTCGTGCATCGACGCGTTCAGCCGCGGCGAGATCAATCTTCACCGCGCGGTCGGAAACCGGGTCGGCCTCATCATCGAGGGATCTGATGACGCCTCGGTCGAGCACGTACTCAATGTGACGAACGCGGTCCGCGCGGTGCACGGCGTCGACGTCATCGACTACGTCGTCACCGACCAGCGGATCGGCTCGCGTTGCGCGCGCAACGAGTCGGGCGCCTACGTGGGCACCGTCGACAACACCGACGTGCTCCTCGACGCGGCCCGGCAGTTGGTCGAGCGCGGTGCGAACGCCATCGCCATCACCACCAACGTGCAGGACCTCGACGCCGACGAGTACTCGGCCCACTTCAGCGGCAAAGAGGCGAACCCGGTCGGCGGCGTCGAGGCGATCATCTCGCACCTGATCGTCGGCACCTTCGGGCTGCCCGCCGCGCACGCCCCGATGATCAACTTCAAGGACCTGAACCTCGACCACAAGGTCGTGGACGCCCGCTCGGCCGGCGAGATCGTCTCGGCCAGCGGCCTCGCCTGCGTCCTGGTCGGGCTTTCCAGCGCGCCCCAGCTGAGCGCCGACGTCCCCGGCACCCGCCTGGCGCAGGAACTCTCGTTCGCCGACGTGGTCGCCGTCGTCGCGCCGGCCGGCGCCCTCGGCGGGCCGCCCGTTCTCGAGGCGCTCAGCCGCCGGATCCCGGTCATCGCGGTCCGCGGCAACGAGACGATGTTCGCCGTGACGGCCGAGGCCCTTGACCTGCCGGGCGTCATCGAGGTCGCGAACTACGCCGAGGCCGCCGGAACCGTCCTCGCCCTGCGGTCCGGGATCGCCCTGGACACGGTGCTCCGGCCGCTGCGGGCGCTCGGCCGCCCGGAGTAGTAGCTGTCGAGAACCGAAGAGCCGAGTGATGGCGGGCGTCCAGAGGATGCCCGCCATCACTGGGATTTCGGCGATTCGGTGTCCGTGGATTTACGTTCGGTGGTTGGCCTTCCTACGTTCCGGTACTGCGCTGCGCTTCGTGCCGGACCTCGTACGGCTGCCTGCCTGCCTGCGTCGGCGCTTATTGTCGTCCTCCCTGCGG